>Ga0272440_1001018_pt1 | contig 23406 bp, 20 predicted proteins | sample SSMMMBAug17_FD_192440 | JGI IMG/M metagenome (GOLD analysis project Ga0272440, IMG submission 192440) | Marine sediment archaeal communities from Little Sippewissett salt marsh, Falmouth, MA, United States - SSM-MMB-Aug17 | ecosystem: Environmental > Aquatic > Marine > Wetlands > Sediment ...
CGTTTAATATTTCATTTGTTTGGTGCTTTAGCTGAATTTGAGCGGGATTTAATTCGTGAACGTGTACAGGCAGGATTAAAATCAGCAAGGGCAAGAGGGTTGAGGTTGTTCGTGAAATTCGCAGACTTCGGACCCGAAAAAAGATCAGTTCGATGACAAAGGTGGATAAGATTGTATTGAGTTCACAGGATGATGAACTCATTAATAAACTCCAATCTGTCTGGACTGATTTGTTTAGTGCGGCTCGAACGGTTGAAATAGAGATCGCCTCTGCCACAGGCCAAACAGATATAAGAGGGTTATATATAGATATTTTATAAATTGAGCTATCAGTTTTGTTCTTAACCAACTAAATTTGGATGGGCTAACCCTCCGGGTATGGTCGGGTATGGTCACAGAGAGAGGCTCTTCAAAAAAAATATCTAATTCAAGGTTGTCTAATTAAGTTTTGTATGATAAATTATCTTACTAAAGGTGTTTCGCAGTTGATTTTCGAATGCCAACATATATAGTAAATCCTTATAAAATCCTATGATGCGAACTGGCAAAAGGGTTATTTAAAGTTTAGGAGGTTACTTTGCAAAATAAAAAGACACATGACGAAAAAATATTAAAGATTCGAAACTCGTTGAGCCTCTTATTAGGTTCCTCTGTTCAAAAAATATTTCCTAATGTTAAGCTTGGTTTCATTGGTCCAGCAACAGAAGATGGGTTTTACTATGATTTTCTATCGGATAAAGGTTTAAGTTCTTTTCAGTTTGAAGAGATAGAAGGATCCATGAAAGAGATAATTTTGGAGAAGATTAAAATAGAGAACTCTGTTTTGCCTATTATGGATGCCAAAAAAATTTTTTATGAGAGAGGAGAAATTTTAAAAGTTGAACTCGTAGAAGACTTAATTTCAGCAGGAAAAAGCGAAGTTTCAATTTACACAGCCGGTGATTTTATTGATCTATGTGAGGGACCGCATGTTGAAAATACAAAAAGAATTCCTATTGATGCATTTAAATTAGATCGAGTTTCGGGTGCTTATTGGAAAGGAAGTGAAAAAAATCAAATGCTTAGTCGTATTTATGGGTTGGCTTTCTCCAATAAAAAAGATCTTAAATTTTATATCAAACAGAGAGAAGAGGCTGAAAAGCGAGATCATCGAAAAGTTGGAGCAGAATTAGATTTATTTGTAAATTCACAAGAGGTTGGAAAAGGACTTCCATTATTGACCGAAAAAGGTGCAACTATATATCGTATTATGGAACGCTTCATAGTTGATGAAGAAATTTACCGTGGATATTCACACGTCAAAACACCTGCACTCGGTAGAAAGTTTTTATATGAAATATCTGGTCATTGGGAGCATTATAAAGATTCTATGTACCCACCTATTAATGTTGATGGAGAGGATTATATTTTACGTCCTATGACATGCCCTCATCATTTTATGCTATATAAAAGCAAACCAAGATCTTACAAGGAATTACCTATAAAATATGCTGAAATTTCCCCAATGTATCGCAAGGAACGTTCTGGTGAATTATCAGGTCTTATAAGGATTATGGGATTTCATCTTGCAGATGCTCACATATTTATTGAACCAGAGAAATTAAAAACTGTTTTTAAAGAAGTTGTTGATTTAATCGTTTATGTAATGAAAAGTTTAGGTCTTGCTGAACGGTGTTGGTATAGAGCATCTCTTAGAGATGATGATAAAGAGAAGTACATAGATAATCAAGAAGGATGGATTTTTACAGAAAAAATTCTTCTTGAAATTTGTGAAGAATTAGGTCTTGAATATACCATTGGAAAAGGGCATGCCGCTTTTTATGGGCCTAAATTGGACGTTCAAATGCTTACAGTAGGTGGACGAGAAGAAACATTATTTACAAACCAAATTGATTTAGCTCTTAGTGAACGTTTTAACCTTGAATATACAGATAGGGATGGCTCTACTAAACGTCCATGGATAGTTCACCGTTCATCTGTTGGCGCTTTAGAAAGAACTATTGCTTTTATTATTGAACATTATGGAGGAGCTTTTCCTATATGGTTATCACCTATACAAGTAAGCATTCTAACGATTACTGAACGTAGTTTTGATTTTTCCTCTGATCTTCAACGTAGACTACATGAAATTGGCATACGTGCTGAACTAGATGGACGGAACGAAAATCTTAATAAAAAAGTACGTGAAGCACGTCTAAAAAAAGTACCTTATATTTGTGTAATCGGTGATCAGGAAGTCAAAAATAATACATTAATGGTTACAAATCGTGATACAGGTCGAAAAGAAAAAATTTCAACAGAAATTTTTATTGACCGCCTTCTTCGGGAAAATAGTAGTCGAGCTATAAATTTAGGCTGCGTAGGGATTGATTAATTAATCTTAATTACTACCCGCTTACGGGTATAGTTATAGGTGATTATGGATTTAGAATTAAAGGGAAAAGTAGCTTTAGTTACAGGAGCAAGTAGTGGTATTGGAGAAGCAGTTGCTTTAAATTTAGCTAAAGAAGGTGTTTTACTCTCTATTTGTTCTAGAGGACTTAAAAATCTTAAATCTGTATATAAAAAACTTATCCAATATTCTGAAACATTTTATTCATGTGTAGATTTAAATTTTAATGCAGAGGTTGTAGATTTTGTTGACCAAGTTGTTAATAAGTTCGGTAAAATAGATATATTGGTTAACTGCGCTGGTGGTGATGGAGTGATAAAACCAATATTGGAACTATCTGATGAGGATTGGATATATGATTTCTCTCAAAATTTTTTAGGGATGGTTAGATTTTGTAGAGCTGTTATTCCATATATGCAAAAGAATAAATATGGAAGAATCGTTAATATTTCTTCAATTGCTGCTATTCAGCCTGGATCTTTATATGCGTCTTATAGTGCAGCTAAATCTGCTGTTATTTCTTTTACAAAAGCAGCCTCTAGTACTTTAAGTCAAAGCAATATTCTAATAAACAGTGTCCTACCAGGTTTTGTTGCTACAAATCAAATGGTTAAAGTTGAAAAGACCTTGTCAGAAATAAAAGAGTTAACACGTTCAGAGATACATGAATCATTTAAGAATTTAACAACTCTAAAAAGATATGCTACTCCACAAGAAGTCGCTGACTTAATAACCTTCATAAGTTCAAATAAATCAACTTATATTACAGGGGCTTCTTATATTATTGATGGTGGAAATTAATGAACAGAATAGAGTCGGCGCCAACAAAAATTATTTTAATAACTAATTATACCTGTAATTTAAATTGTATATACTGTGATGTCAAAAGTTTACATAAAAAATATATGACTGTTGATGAATTGAAGTCTATGGTTTACGATCTGAATAAATTAGGTATAAAGCAAATAGAAATTATAGGTGGTGAACCATTTTTTAATCCTAATTTAATACCATTACTGTCACACTGTAAAAAATTACATATTGAAACTATTGTTCATTCTAATTCTCATATAGTAACCAATTTTTCAGAGAATTCTCTTAAGTATATTGATACTTTCATCACATGCATAAACGGAACATCTGATATTCATGACTTAATAAGGGGGATAAAAGGTAATTATGAACGTACGCTGAAAACTATAGAACTGATGGTTCAATTAGGTATAACTGTTGTTGTAGATATGATTTTATCTCGTATAAATTTTGAGTTTAATTATATAGATCACGTTGTTAGCCTTTCAGAAAAGTTAAATTTTAAAATTAATTTTCAAAAAGTTTTTGAACATAATCTTGTTAGTTGTAAAAATAATGTGTCCATTAAGAAATTAAGTATTAACGAGAAACAAAGAAAAGAGTGTTTTGAATATATTCTTACCAATGTAAAGCCTAATTTACTTTTTAATAGTTTTGAATATTTCCAAGATATGATTTGTAGCGGTGCTTCAAGATTCGAAAACTGTTATATGGGAAAATTTAGTTGTGTTATAGACCCTCTGGGTAATATATCTAAATGTTATAAATATTTAAGAAAAAAGGAAAATCCTAATGGATTAATTATGGGATGGAATAATGCAATAAAAAAAATACCAGATTCGGAATCTTGCTATAGTTGTGAATATAGTTCGCATATAGAAGATAATTACTTTTATATGAAAAACTAAAGGAATCTAAGTTATGAAAAAAACAAATGTTATATTGATATCCCTTGATGGGTTTAGAGCTGATGTCAGTTATAGTGGTAAATTTCCTACTCTTACTGAGTTAATTGGTCGTGGAGTTACTTTTAAAAATGTAGTATCTCAAGCTCCATTAACTCCAGTAAGCCATGCCTCTGTTCTTACAGGGTTAATGCCACCTCGTCATGGAATTAGACATCTATTTCTTGAACAATTATCCGATGGCGTTGAAACAATTGGAACTATATTAAAAAAAGATGGCTACCAAACGCATGCAGTGATTTCATGTCCAGGATTGCATAGTTGGTATGGGCATAACAAAGGATTCGATACATACGATGATAAACTTCCATTAGGCCCTGATGGAAAGGATGCCTTATTTACAGTGGATGTTAAAGCACGAGGTGAGGCAACTAAGAGAGCAGAAGATGTTGTAAAAAAAGCTTTAAAATTAGCTGATTCTATTTCGAATGACCCTTTCTTTTTTTTCTTACATTTTTTTGATGCTCACTGGCCATATTCTCCCCCGTTACCTTATAAAAAAGATTATATAGATAATCCTTATGAAGGTGAAATAGCATATATTGATAAGATGCTAGGCGATTTGATAAATAATTTTTCTAATAAAGGATTGCTCAAAAATACAATATTAGTTATTTTTTCTGATCATGGAGAAGACCTTAATGGACTCTACCCTAATGATCATGGAGATGAACATCCTGAAGAAGAAGGACATGGTTGTTTGCTTTATGATGCTACTCAATTAGTTCCGTTAATTATTGTTTTTCCAGATAGATATAAGTTCGATAATATAAATATTGAAGAACAAGTACGTCTTGTGGATATAACTCCAACTCTATTAGATATCCTTAAGATAGATTCCAAAATAAATTTTGACGGAAAGTCATTAATGCGACATATAAATGGTGAAGGGAAAGATTTAATAGGGTACTGTGAAACTCATTATCCCATGGAAAATTCTGATACTTTAAAAAAATATCCTCTTATTCGAAATCTTAAAGCTGTTAGAATTCGAAGTGCTACTCATGAATTTAAAGTTATATGGCAGATTGATGGTGATATTGTAGAAGTATATGACTTATTAAATGATCCAAATGAGCGTAAAAATTTACTATCAATATGAATTTGTATAAAAATAAAAAATTTATTCCAAAATGCCTTTCAGAAAAAAATCTTGATATTTTCAGAGATCGTTATGAAAAAATTAAAAAATCAGGTCTTTGGAAAAATAATATTGATAATAATTCATTAGAAAAAGAATCTCTTGAAACTTTTCCGAAACTTGTTGAGAACAAAGAGGATATACAGGTAGTTGGACGAATAATAAAAACACACAATTTTAAAGATATAGTATTTGCTATTATCCAACAAGAGGTCGACCTTATCGAATTAAAAATTTCTCAAAAAGTTTGCTCGAATATCTTTCAACTCTGGAAAATGCATATTAAAGTTGGAGATATAATCGTAGCAACTGGTACTGCAAAATGGAGTAAACATGGAAAACCACAGATTGAGTTAAAAAAGTTTAATATTTTAAATATTTGTGGATTAATAAATTTATCAAGAAGAGATGCTAAAACTGATAATAAGCCAATTTACAAAGATTTTATAGCAAACCCTAAAAAAATAGAAGAATTTAAGTTACGTTCAATAGTTTTAAAAACAATTCGCAAAACATTAGACGATTATGGCTTTGAAGAACAAATAACACCCATTTTAACTAATTCTTTTTATGGGGGGCGAAGTCATCCATTTATAACACATTCCAGACACGAAAATCAGGAATTATATCTTCGTGTAACGTCGGAGATAGCAATGAAATATTTATTAGTTGGTGGATTCTCAAGAGTTTATGAAATTGGTAATTCGTTTAGGAATGAGACACAGGATAGAAATCATCTTTCAACATTTACTGCATTAGAGGCATATGCACCTTATACATCTTTTGAAAATATGCTTATTATCGCAGAAAAAATTATAAATTGTATTTATTCGGCTACTCGATATTATAAAAAAAATCAAGATCATTTTGAAAAGATAAAAGTACCTGATAGCGGAATTGCTAGAATTTCAGTCAAAGAAATTTTATTAGATGTATTAGATGCTGATATAACAACAGAAAAAGGAATTAATAAAATAGCTTCTATTTCCAAAAAAAAATATCCAAATACAAAATACGAGAAATGTTCTTTAATATCTTTTGTTCTAACAAAATTTATATACCCTATTCTGAAGGAACCTACTTTTATAATCAATCTACCAAATAATGGATCACCTTTTATAGCTCCTAACGAAAAAAATCCATCTTTATTACAAAGAGCTTTATTAATTATTAATGGTTTATTTCTTATGGAAGTTTTTTTTAGCCAGCGTAATCCTTTTTTATTATTAGAGTCACTTGAAAATCAATTTTACGAGTTACCCCAAAAAAATATTCATAGAGATTATCGTGACTTTATAGAATCCATCTTTTGTGGAATGCCGCCTACATCAGTAATAGCAATGGGGATTGAACGTTTATTTATGATCATTACAAATAAAAAAGATATTAGAAAAGTCCACATGAAAGTTTAAAATGTTTAATGAAAGTTTACAATACTATGATATTCTTTATAAATTTAAAAAATAGCTGTAGCAGAGAGAGGAAATCTATAAATCTGCGAGTAAAAGGAACAAGTATTCATGTAATAAAAAAAATATTATACTTTAAAACATATTGCTAAGTGTAATGAAAATAGGACTTTGGCTATAAATGACAAATTCAAAAATATCAAAAATTATTTTAATATCGATAGATAATCTTCGTTCTGACTGTTTAAGTGCTAATATAGATAAATCTAATTTATCTATATATAAGTTAGACCATTTACCGATAACACCTGTTTTAGATAGCTTAAGTATGAAAGGTACATCATTTTTTAATTGCTATTCGGCAGCACCGTATACAACCGCTTCGCATGCTTCTATTTTGACTGGTTTATTTCCAATTCACCATGGAGTTAGGGAATATTATCGTCATGGCCTTTCTGAGAATGTAAAAACTCTTTTTCAAATTTTCAAATCCGCTGGATACATTACTATTTTAGCGACTGATTTTCCTTTTCTTATTGGACATAATATAGGCTTTACAAAATCAGTAGATCATTTTATTGTTGAAGATGATGTTGAAATTATTCGACTTTTAAATACATATCAAAATGAAAAAATTTTTTTGTTTGTTCATTTTGGTAGTGTTCACAATCCTTTTGGTCTTACAAGTCTTAAAATAGATGGAGATTATTTTGAACAACAAGTAAATGATTTGGGTAAAAAAACAGAGATACCTGAACAATCTTTTTTAGAACAAGAATGGATTGAAAGTTCTCGTACTATTCGAGAAAAATTGTTACGTCAAAGGTATTTTAAATGTACAGACCTTATGTATCAGCGGAGAAAGTATGATAAACTCATGCAATTATACATAGAAGGCATCGAATATTTTGAAATGAACCGATTCAAAAATTTCATTAACCAGATACAACTATTTAAAAATACTTTCATCACAATTTTAGCTGATCACGGTGAAGAATATAGTGATCGCGCTTTTGGGCACTATAATGGTTTATGGGAAAGTATTGTTAAAGTTCCATTAATTATAATAGGAAAAGATATTCCTAAAGGACAGTTTAATAAAACTTTATGTAGAACAATAGATGTAGCACCGACATTATTAGAAGCCGCTGGTATTGACTATCCATATAAAAAGTTTGATGGTGTTAGCTTATTATCCTGTATACAGACAGGACTATCAATGAAATTGGTTGCTAAAGGGGAAACATGGTTTGGCAAAACACAAAAAATTTTGGATTTTATGTCATTATGTCAATCTGCAGGTCGCTTATTAAAAACAGGCTCTATGGCGACAACTTGTATGGAATACCTACGTAAAGATAATTGGAAATTAATTTTAATATCTGACATAGAGTTAAACAAAAAAAAGGAACTACTATTTAATATTGAAATGGATCCTTTGGAAGAAAAAAATATTGCTGATCAATTTCCAAAAATTACAGATTCTATGAGAAGTGAAATCGAATCTGTAAAAAATCCTCAAATTGGACAAGCTTTAAAATTGGAGATGAACCAATTATCTGAAATAGCTAGTGGCCTTAAGGATATTGGTTATTTGCAGAATATTAAAACTTCAAAATGAGGATGATAAGTACATGAAAAAATTATCGTCTAATATAGATGTTTGTTTCATTGATCCATACAGAGGGCAATTATATTCATATGCTATAGCATCAGAAAATTTAGGAATATCATATATTGCTTCAGTATTAGAAAAAAAAGGCTATTCAGTAGACTTAATAGATTGCGATACTTTTAATTTATCACCAAAAGATGCCGTATTTGAATGTTTACAAAAGGGTCCTAAAATTATTGGTTTTACAGTGCATACATGGAAAAGCATCAATCCTGCACTAAAAATAGTTAAACTACTACGCCAAGAGAAATTTAGAGGTCATATTATTTTCGGGGGAAAATATCCAACTCTTTGTTATTCAAAAATATTACATTTAATGAGATCATTGGTCGATTCAATATGTATTGGAGAAGGAGAAGAGACCATGCTAGAGTTGGCAAATTGTTTATTAAAAAATAAAGTTAATGATTGGACTCAAATTGATGGTTTAGCTTATTTAATAAATGATAATGTGCAGGTAAATCCTCCACGTAAACTTAACTATGATTTGGATAAATTACCCTATCCAAAACGATTTAATGCTCCTCAAATTTTACGGTCAAATGCAGCTTTTTCTGTTCTTGGTAGTCGTGGATGCTGGTATGGTCAGTGTTTATTCTGTAGTGTTTCAAGAATGGAATTTAATAAAGAAAGACGACGTAGATCTGAAGAAATTGTTAAAGAAATTTTATTTCTAATGGATAAATATGGAGTAAGCGATTTTATGATTGTTGGCGATAGTTTTATAGGTCCAGGTGAGAAAGGAAGACGCGAGTTGGAAAATTTTATTGAAGTGGTAAAAAAGTCTGGCCGTCATTTTACATTTGGTTTTGCCTGTCAAGCTAAAGATGTCGATTTGAAAACATTTTTAAAATTAAAAAAGATTGGACTAACCTCTGTTTTTATAGGAATAGAATCAGGAAGTGAAAGCGATTTAAAGTTTTATCGAAAAAACTCTACTCTTACAGATAATCAGGTTGCAGCAAATATTTTAAAGGAGTTGAATTTAAATGAACCTGAAGGCATGGGAGTTGGTGGATTTATCTTTTATAATCCAGAATCTACAATGAAGGATATAAAAGATAATTTAGATTTTCTTGAGAAATATGGTTCGAAATGTGATATTAATTTTTTTACTCATTGCCGTATATTGGAAGGTTCTCCTTTAGAAGAGAAAATGATCGCAGAAAATAGACTGACGTCATTTGACTGGAAAGGGTATCACATAAGAGACCCTTTAGTGCAGTTGATTGATTCATTAATACACCCTATACGAAAAATAGTAACTAAGGACATTGACAATGTTTTGATATATCAATTCAAATTATTTCGAGTATTTGCAAACCAGTCGAATGATAACACATCTAAAAATATCAGAAAAAAATCAAAATTAGACTTGTTAGCATCATGTTCTAACTTGCGAAAAATTATCCTTAGCTTATATAAAAATATTATATTGTATATAGAAAACAACGATCTATCCCCTATTGGAAAAGATTTAAATCTTTTCCAAGAAAAATATAGAAATTTAATGGTTAAATATGTAGAATCCGGTATTAAACTTGCGCAGAATAATGGGATAGAAGAAATGGCATTCATTAATAACAATTTTTTGTCTCCTTCAAAAGAGTGGACAGTGTATTTTACAGCTTTAAAAAATAAGATAGAAATAAGCGGTCATAGTTTTGGATATGGTGAGGTATAGAGTAGGTGATATGGAATTGAAAAGTTCTTATTATAATATTTTTTTTCATTTAAAACCTTATGGGCCTTGGATAGGCTACAATGGTTTGTCAGGAAATTTTGTAGAAATTAATGACATGGATTTTTCGATTTTAGAAAAAATACTTAAAAATCCAAACATAAAGGGCATTTCTATAAAAGAAAAAAAGGTTCGTTCAACATTGATAAAGTATGGCTTTTTGGTTTCATATAATATCAATGAAATAGAATCACTGAAACTCAAATTTCAAAATCCATTAAACCAATGTAGTGCTTTCTTTACTATTGCTATTACAGAAGAGTGTAATTTCAATTGTACTTATTGTTTTGAAAAACATGGCGTTCAATACATGAATGATAAAGTTAGAACACGTGTTTTGAGCTTTATAAAAAAACATATCCCAAAAATGAAACTCTTGACTATAGATTGGTATGGGGGAGAGCCTTTACTAAGACTTGATCTTTTAGAAAATCTTGATACTGAAATAGAAAATGCTTGCAAGGAATATCAATGTGAATATAGTAGTAGTATTTCCACAAATGGTTATTTACTGAATGAAAAAGTAATAAAACGTTTAATTAAAACTAGTGTAAACTCTTTGCGTATATGTTTAGACGGAATATCTGAAATCCATAACAATTATCGAAAATTAAAAGGAGGAGCTCCTACTTTTAATCTTATTATAAATAATTTACTTCATGCAAGTGATAATTTTAATATAAAAATAAGAATAAATATTGATAAATTTAATTTTAAATATTTTAAAGAGTTACTTAACTATCTACAGGATATAGGTTTATCGGATAAAGAAAATGTAATATTAGGTATAAAACCTATTATTTCATCACGTATTAGACCTTATAGCAAAGCTTTCAATATCCGAGAATTTTCTAAAGTTGAACCAATTCTTCTTCAACAGATAGTTTCCTCAGGATTTAATATAGAATATCAGCCTGAAAAAAAATGTTCTTATTGTATAGTTTTTTTACCAAATCAATTTATGATTGATTGGCGTGGATTTCTTTATAAATGTACAGATACTTTTCTACCTGAAGAAGCTATCGGAAAACTGACTGACTCTGATAATATCTTTCTTGACGATACCCAACAAAAAATGTGGACAGATTATCCGCCAACTTATGATAAAAAATGCCGGAAATGTATAGCTCTCCCTATGTGTATGGGGGGATGTAATTTTAAGCGTTTTATATCAAAAGATAATTATTGTGCTGCTGAACGTTATAATATAGAAGAATATGTTAAACTTCGTTATGAATCAGTTAAGAATAAAAACGTTATTTATAAATTGTAAAATTTAAAATTGTCAATACACAAATACTAAAGGGGTAAAAGTGGGCATTAATATATTACTTATGGTTGAAAACGCTGTACGTTCTATAAAATTTTATCGTCATATAAATTTTAATGATGAAATGTTTCTTAAATATAAAGGACATGTGTATTTTGGCGAAATGTCTTATAATGACAATTATCGCCTCATGTTTTTAGAAAAGAAATGGTGGAACTTTTCTGAAGAAATTAATGAATTTTGTATTGGGAAAGGTGTTCTTATTTATATTCCTGTTACTGATATAGACACTGTGTATAAAAAAATTCCGAATTCAGCAAAAATTATTTATCAACCAAAAAATTTTTATTATGGTCGCGAATTCGTAATTCAAGATGAGGACGGTTATAAAGTATCATTTTTTCAAAACTATGAAAAGGGTGAAATCATCAAAGAAGGTATGGAAAAATGGGAAAGAAAGGAAGAAAAAAAAGGTGAACTATGCGATTGGGTGGAAAAGTAGCAATCGTTACAGGCGCGGCTCAAGGAATCGGTGCTTCTATAACTGAAAAATTTATTGAAGAAGGGGCCGCAGTAATGATGATGGATATTAAACCAAAATTAAAGATATCCATATCGGATACTGTCAGTATTATCAAGGGTGATGTTTCTAAACCAGAGGACTGTGAACGGGTAGTTAAGGATACATTAAAAAAGTTTGGAAAAGTTCATATTCTTATTAATAATGCTGCTGTCAGTTTTCCTGGTGCAATTCATTCAGAGAATAGTATTGAAATATGGCATAAAACATTAAATACCAATTTAAACGGTGTTTTTTATATGACCAAATCTGTCTTAAAGACGATGATGAAATCAAATGAAAGCTCATCAATTATAAACTTATCAAGTATCGGTTCTCAAGTAGTTAACCCGGTTATACATCCATCTTATGCTGCTAGTAAAGGCGGTATAATTTCACTTACCAAGGTTATGGCGCCAATTTATTCTAAGTATAATATCCGGATAAATGCTATTTGTCCCGGAGGGGTAAAAACACCTTTATGGTTCTCTGCCCCTAAAGATGTTTTAAAGCGGTATGAAGAACTACATCCTTTAGGCTCAGGCGAACCAGAAGATATTGCATGGCTTTGTGTGTACTTGGCTTCAAATGAATCAAAATGGATTACGGGAAGTATTATAACAGCCGATGGTGGAAATCTTTGTGCTGGCGGTTTGGCACAAGAAGCAAAAGATGCTTGGTAAAATATTTATGAATAAAAAACGATCAGAAAAAAAATATATTCAAATGTGCAAGCTAATAGATTCTAAATTTGAAAAACTTTCATTTAAAGGTTTTGAAAATTATCTTTATTTATATCAAGGTAAGGTGTTAAAATTATATAAATGGTTTGCATTCAAAATGCTTACATCAAAAGAAGAAAAAGATAGGAGGCTTAATGAAAAATATATTCTTAACATATATTCACCCAAGTTAGATAGTATTGTAGTTGGTTTAAAAGAGGATGGCTCAGTTGATATAGATATTTCTAATAAAAAATTTTTCTGCTACGGAATATTGATGATAAAAGGGGAACCCTTTTTAGAGAAATATTTAAAATGTACAGTAAAACAAAAAATATATTGGGCTAAACGTATAGGAAAAAGTTTAGCCCAATATCATCAAGATAAAAATACACTTACTATACATGGCAAATTTCTGATAAATTATTTAATAGAAGTATGTCATCTTATAAAAAAAAACAACCGGTATAAAAAAATTATTCCTCAAAGAACAATGAATATTTTATCTTTCGAAAAAAAATCAAAAATTTTAGATATGAATATTAAAACTCCAGTTATTCACGGAGATTTAAATTTATCTAATATTGTTCTTTTTGAAGATAAAATACAATTTATAGACCCTGGCTATGCATTGCCATGGGGAATAGGCATGAAGAAAATAGAAGAGTTAACTTTTGATATTTGTTGGGACTTAGCTTTGATGGCTAACAGTTTTAAATGGTATAGTAATCAATCTTATTTAAAAATATTTTTAAATAGTTATTTTATTGAAAAAAATTGGACAGATAAATATTTAAAATCCAGTATGGTATATTGGGAAGCCCTTTTTTGCCTTATGGTTGTCTGTATTTGCTTAAAAAATTGGGATGAGTACCATTTACCAGATCATCCTTTTAAACAAGAACTTAAATGTCGTAATTTGGAATTAGAGGATTATATTTACAATTTCTATAAAAAAGCTATATATTTATTGGAAACAAGTTTATAATGAATATTTATTTTATTAAAGAATTATTGGATCAATACTTTAAAATAGAACATTTTTTTCCAGACCAACCTTTCAGTACAATTTTTCCTGAGACTTATAAAAAATTAAATATTAATAAGTATATTTATCCTGATTTTTTAATAACGTTTCATGGAATGATGATCCAAAATAGTAATAATGTTGATAAAATTTTCACGACGGTATTTTTAGGAGATGAAATTTTAAATGAAGTGTTCAATCGTTTAGAAAGAGATGTTTTAATAATTTCACATCATCCTTTACATATGGAAACGAGTGGCAGAGGTTTTCTTCCTATATCAAAAAATTTTTTTAAGAAAATGAAAAAATTTGGGGTATCCATATATGTTATTCATACACCGCTTGACGCTCATAATGATATATCTACTTGGCGAGCTATGAGTAATAAATTAGAATTAAGTATCATTAAAAAATATTGTTCTGAAGCAATTGGCTTTTCCTGTGTATGCGGTTTATATAAACATATGATTTTATTTGAAGAGCTATTACTTAAAATTTCTGAAATTACAGGAGTCAAAGATTTACATTTTATAAAAAAAAAAAAAATGATAAAAAAAATAGCTCTTGTTCCAGGTGGTTCTGATATAGAAGATATTATAGCGACTAATGAATTAGATTGTGATGTTCTTTTAACAGGAACCTATTATAACCAAGTGAAAAATTTATTTGGAGAAAAACAAAGAAAAGATTTTAATGATATCAAAGATAATCTTAATATCAGTTTAATAGAATGCTCTCATTATGGGTTTGAATCTTTAGTTATGAAAGAAGATCTCATTAAATTTTGTATTAATCGTTTTAAAATAGATTGTGAATTTATATCACAAAATAATCCCTGGTATTGATCAATGGAGAAAAATATGATAGAAAATGTAGAGAATCATTTTGTCAAAAGATCAAAAAAATATAATTATTCTTCAAATTGGGTTGCTGATAAAGTGCTTATCAAAAAAATTTATGATATGGCAGAGGCAAGGTCAGAAGATTTTGTTTTAGATATTGCAGTTGGTACAGGTTTGATAGCAAAAGAATTTTATAAAAAAGTAAAAAAAGTAGTAGGTGTGGATATATGCCCTACTATGGTCATGCAAGCTTCTAAATACACAGATAAAATTGTATTAAGTCGTATTGAGGACTTACCTTTTGATAATAATTATTTTGATATTTGTGTTTGCAGACAAGGACTTCAATTTATGCAACTTGATACGTCTCTTTCTCAAATACATAGAGTTCTAAAAGTAGGAGGAACAGTCGTTTTTTGTCACCTGACCGCTTATAATAATAAAGATAAAAAAACAGCTTTTTGTATCCAAAAACTTAGAAATCCTGCAAGAAAAAATTTTTTTCTACCAGAAGACTTTTTTCATCTTTTAAAAAAATATAATTTTGAAGAAATTAAATCTGAAAAATATATTTCAAAGGAATCAATAAATAAATGGATAAACCATGATGCTATCTCTCAAGATCAAATGAAAAAAATAAAGATTGTTTATAAGGAAGCACCAGAAGAGTTCATCAAAATTCACAATGTTCGCTTTACTGATAATGATATTATCGATTCAATGATGATGTTTATAGTGAAGGCAACAAAATTGAAAGATTAACATCTATCTATTGAAAAAATAAAAAGGATCATAGTAATGAAGCATGCTCATTCTTTAGCATCGGATCTTTATGCATCTGCTGATAGCGATGTCGATAAAAGACTCATGCATATTATGTATGAACAAGACCAAAAACCAGAAGTAACTGATAACTTGCTTCCAAAATTTACTCTTTTAGTCGGTCCATCGCCATTTACTATGCCAAGAGGCTGGGAATTTTTTCTTTGTTCTCCATATGAAGGTGCAACATATATAAGTACAGTACTTTGTAATGCTGGATATCCAGTTCGTATTGTTGATGTACGTTATACTATTAACCCCTTAGATGAAGCTTTTAAACAAATAATAGAAGGTACTGATGTCTTAGGTATTACAACTTTTGAAGATAATTTTCCTTTTGTTCTTGAAATTATTGACAAAATAAAAAGTTATCAAAAAGATTTGCCTGTTATATGTGGCGGTTCTCTTGTTACTTCAGTACCTCATATTTTTATGAAATACACAAAAACAGATATAGCAGTCATTTCAGAAGGAGAACTTACCATACTTGAACTTATGGAAAGTTATAGTAAAGATGAATGGAAAGATAGCCTTCAAAAGATACGTGGAATATGGTATAGAGATAAAGATGGTCTTATCAATAAAACAAAACCCCGAGGTCAAATGCTTTCTTTAGATTATCTCCCTCGAATGCGACTGGATCTTTGGCCCCAAACAAATAGCTCTATGGGTTTACAACCACAAATTATAGCTTCTTATAGTCGCGGTTGTAAAATGGATTGTTCTTTTTGTTATAGAACGACTCCTCAAGTATCTTTAAAATCTCCAGAAAAATTTAATAACGATCTTAATTGGTTAAAAGAAAAATACAATATTCAATTTATTCTATTTTCAGATCTGACATTCTCATCAGAAAAAAATAAAACTTTAGAAATGTGTGAAGTTATCAAAGACTATGATTTTCGGTGGGCTTGCCTTACTCGCTGTGCAGATGTTGATAAAGAACGTCTTAATTCAATGCGTGACTCAGGCTGTGATATAGCTCTTTTTGGTGTAGAATCATTAGGCGCAAAAGCACTTAAAGAAGCTCGTAAACCAACTAATGAAGATATTAGTAACCGGGCAATGCATCTTACATTTGAAGCAGGAATTAGGTTTGGAGCTCTATTGATTATTGGACTTCCTGGTGAAACAAAACAAGGTCTTGATTATATGGCAACATGGGCAGAAAAATATAATCATGTTACTAGAGTTAAATATCTTTCATCCATGCCTGGTACTACTGTTTATCGTCAGTGTATTGATAATGGACTGCTTAAAAGTGAGTTAGACCACTTAAATTGGCTCTCTATAGAACAAGCTCTTTATAGAGATGAATTTGTCAATATTACAAAAATCCCTGAAATTTTTATAAGACAAACTTATAAAAGAATATATGATTCTTATCAACCTGGTCCGGTAATGGATTTTAAACATTACCCTGAATATTTTGATTACTTTTATCCAAATTCAGATGATGGTAAAAATAGCTCTACTGATTATGCTGGTAAAAAATGGCGATCCATCTTCAGTTCAGCCGGTCCACATTTAATACCAGGGAGTGAGAGATTTACTCTTGATAAAGTAGGAGCGAAAGGTTCTTCTGAAAATGGTGCAAAAATAGTTGAATGTGGCGCAAAATTATTGGAAAAACAACAAAAGACTGAAAAATGAATGAAATTTATACTAAAAAAAATCTAAAAGAAGCCTTTATCAAAGAATCAAGTTCAGCTAATAGATATTTATATTTTGCGAAAATTGCAGCTTTTGAAGGTTACTCAGAGGTTAGTCAATTATTTCAAGATTTTGCTGAAATAAATATATGCAATGCGCATGGCAATTTAGATTTTCTAAAAAATTATGGGGATCCAGATAATAATTTGCCAATAGGAGAAACAAATCATAACTTAAAACATGCGGTTTTTTCTGAAACTTCTGAACATAATGAATTCTATCCTATGATGGCAAGTATTGCTCATAAAGAGGGTTATCCTGATATTGCTAACTGGTTTGAGTCTCTTGCTAAACTAAAAAAAACATATTTAGATAAACTTGAAGAAATATTGAATCGAAATGACTAATTCAAAAATATTAAAGAACAATTATAATGCAAATAATATTATTGTTTTACCCGAAATAGAGGCCGTTCGTCATAATCCATCAATGTACATTGGTTCAACAGATTTAGAAGGTCTACACCATCTAGTTTATGAGGCTGTATACAATTCCATTGATGAATCTATCGCTGGTTACTGCTCTAAGATAGAAGTAATATTACAGGATGATGGTTCCTGTTCAGTTATAGACAACGGACGTGGAATACCTACAGAAATACATAAAAAAGAAAATCGTCCCGCATGTGAAGTAGTTTTAACAAAGTTGCATTCAGGCGGTAAATTTGGTTTAGAAACTTATTCTTTTACCACAGGTATCCACGGCGTTGGTATTTCTTGTGTTAATGCACTTTCAAAAAAATTCACACTTGACACATGGCGTAATGGATTTCATTATAGACAAAGCTACTCTTATGGTTCTTGTATTACAGATTTGGAAAATTTAGGTCCTGAAGATAAAACAGGAACCCAAGTTACTTTTCTACCCGACTCTACTATTTTCAAAAACCTTTCATTTTCTTATCATATTATATCAAAAAGATTAAAAGAATTAGCCTTTTTACACCCTGGAATTTTAATTAAAATTACAGACAAACGAAATAATTCTATTCAAAATTTTAAATATAATACAGGTATTATTGGTTTTATAAAAAATTTAATTAAATCTCAAAAAGTAATTCATGATAAACCTTTATACATAAAACACTATAGTGAAAAAAGAAAAGTTGAAATTGAATTAGCTATGCAATGGACAACAGAATACGGTGAAAATATTTTTAGCTATGTTAATAGTTTAAATACCCAATATGGAGGAACTCATACATATGGATTAAAGATTGGACTCACTAAATCAGTCAATACTTATGCTCAAGAAGCAAAAATACTTACTAATAAGGAACAAATTTCGACTTTTGATATTTTTGAAGGCTTAACATGTGTTTTATCTATTAATATGAAAAATCCACGCTTTGAAGGACAAACTAAAACGCGGCTAACAAATCATGAATTAAAAGATTACTTGGCTAAAACTATTAACACCTATTTCCTTAATATTTTGCGTAAAAATTCCAAATTAGCAACTCTTATTGTTTCTCGAGCTCTTGAAGCTACCCGTACAAGAATTTCAGTAAGGAAAATTAATAATATTCATAGACATTTCAATTTTATTGACAAAAATGTATCTAACATCGTTTATCAGAAACAATTTGGTATTCGATCAAAGAACTGGCATGACTCAGCAGAATGGATAACAAATAGTGAGCTTCTTTCACATCATGTAAATCTTTTAAAATGTGACAAGACTGCTCGCCTTTTAGATGTTTGTTGTGGAAGTGGTATTGTTGGAGGAGCTTTTAAGGGTAAAGTAAATAAAAGGATTGGTCTTGACATTACACCAGAAATGATAGAATTAGCAAAGGAGCGACTTGATGAAGTTCATAAAGGATCTATCTATAACATTCCATTTAAAAATAATTCATTCGATGTTGTAGTTACTAGAGAAGTTCTTCATATTCTTTCTAATCCTTTAAAGCCAGTTTCTGAAATATATAGAGTTCTCAAGCCTGGCGGTCAATTTATCGTAGGTCAAATTCTTCCTTATGGAGCCGAAGATGCCACATGGATGTACAGAATTTTTAAAAAAAAGCAACCTTTAATTTTTAATATGTTTCAAGAAGAAGATTTTCGTCATCTCTTGCTGTGCGGTGGATTTATAGATCTTGAGATGACAGAATATTTACTATGGGAATCAATTGATGTTTGGATAAATACTCATGAAACTATAAATATTCATCGTCATGAAATTAAAGATCTTTTTTATAATGCCCCTAGAAGGATTAAAGATATTCATCCATTCAAAATTTTACCTTCTGGAGAGATTCAAGATCTTTGGAGATGGTGCATTTTTTCCGCAAAAAAACCTTTAAACATTTAGTATAATTAATAAGATATGAAACCGCCTATTTTTATAATTGGTTCTGAACGTTCAGGGTCGAATTTACTTAGACTTATTTTAAATTCACATTCAAATATTATTGTCCCACATCCTCCACATATATTCAAATATTTTAAACCTTTAGAAAAGTATTATGGAAACTTAACAAGACAAATTCCAATGAAACGCTTAATTAAGGATATCATATATCTCATTGACACACACATTTACCCGTGGGAAATTAAAATTAATCCTGAATTACTTTATAAGCAATCTTATCCTCGTAATCTTGCAGGAGTTTTTTTTGGAATTTATGATCAATATTTGTTATTTTCTAAAAAAAAACGTTGGGCTTGTAAAAGTACTTTTATGATCCATTATGCTAATATAGTTTTAGACCATTATCCACTTGCAAAATTTATTTGGTTAGTCAGAGATCCTAGAGATGTCGCTGCTTCATCACGATTATCTATATTTAATCCTTTTCATCCATATTTAACAGCACTTCTTTGGCGTAATCAGCAACTTGAAGGATTTGATCTCATTAAATCAATTTCTGAAGATAACATTGAAATTTTTAAATATGAAGATTTAATCGAAGAACCCAGAAAAATAATATCTAAAATATGTGACTTTATTAATGAAAAGTTTGAACCACAAATGCTTGAGTTCTATAAAACTCATGCAGCACAGAAAAGCAGTTTTCTATCAACATCATGGCAAAACACAACTTCGCCTATAATATCCAACAATAAAAATAAATACAAAAAATTGCTAACAAAAAATGAAATATATATAGTAGAAAGAATAACATATGATCTAATGTATGAACTTGGATATAAACCTAAAAATGTTAGTTTTCGCAAAAAAAGTATTCTTTTTTTTATAAAAAAAATTTATTATAAAATATTAGACAAAATTTGGTTTATAAAAGTAGAATTTTTTTCACTGTTAAAAGATAATAATTACTTTTTAAGATTGCGAAGAGCCATTTTTATAAAAAGATTATCATTGTCATTGCCTTTAATATATTACCTAAAAATGGCAATAAAAAAATAAAAATGTTTTATAAATCTGATTTAAAAAGATATTTATTAATATTATAAAGACAACAAATATTAGCATTAGACGAGGCTCAACAGCCAAGTATCAAGTTCCAGATGTGTCTTGACCATATGTTAATCATGAGTATTTACTGGTGTTAAACATATAAGCAACCTTGGCCTTTTATTAAGACATGACGAAGTTATCATTTAAACACTGTACGCATAACATTTGATATGGATTTAAAATGAACATCAATAACATATTATCTACAATTAGTATTCTTAATAAAAAAAGAGGGATAGAAATACCAAATTTTTTTAAAAAAGTTAAAGAAGTTATTATTATTGCCTCAAGCTCAAGAGGCGGTTCAAGCCTTTTCTTGGAGATCTTGAGACAATCACCGGAACTTATACATTTTAGAGCTGAAAATACTCCCTTTCTAGTTTTATCGGGACTAACATACCCAAAAAATAATTTAAATTCAGACGCATTAACAGAAATACATACTAAAAATACCTTCAAAAATAACCTTTATATATTAGAAAAAGAAATGTGTCTTGATTCTGGATCAATTGAATCTATATTTAACAATGATTTTAATCGTTTTTCAAATGATCTTTTATGGAGGATTGTTGTTCAATGGCCTTTTGTAAAATTTGATTTAAATTTAATTCAATCACTAGTATTAGAAACATTGAATGAGTCACGTCAAAATTATGATAGTAGGAATAAAGAGATTGATAATTTATCATTATTTCATTTAATTTTACTAAAAAAAATAAACCATTATTATCCTGAAATTAATCCTTATTATTATGATATTAACCCGGAATTAGTAAATCTATATTTTAACATAAAGTCCCGTTTCGGTCCCCCATCACCTTTTTTAATTGAAGAGCCACCTTTTATTTCAATATACCCGCGGAAGCCCCTAACTGAAAATATGCTTAAAAAATTCCCCCTTGTCATTAAAACCCCTAGTAATGCTTATCGTCTTAATTTTTTCAAAAATATTTTTCAAAATGCTAAATTTAGAGTTTTACATTTAGTTCGAAATCCTGCAGCTGCAATAAATGGACTTTATGATGGATGGCAATATAAAAATGGATTCTTTTCTCATAAAGTTTTAAAAACTCTAAACATTATTGGTTATTCTGAACTTTTTTCTTGGGGGAAATATTGGTGGAAATTCGACCTTCCTCCTAACTGGGAAGAATGGACTCATCAAAGACTTGAAAATGTATGTGGATTTCAATGGTATTCCGCACACAATTCTGTTTTAGATTTTCTTGATAAAAATCAAGTTGACTATTTTAGACTTAAGTTCGAAGATGTCATTGGATCTATTGAAACAAAAAAAAAATGTATTAACGATTTAGCTATCTGGCTAAACATAGATCCAACACCTCTGATTAAATATACTTGCAGTGATTTACCAATAACTATGGCAACAAATACTCCCGTAAATTATCGTTGGATGAAAAAATTTCAAATTATCACTAATGTTCTTACTATACCAGAAATAAAAAAGACTACTCAAAAAATAGGATATGATTTTAATATAAAAAAATGGATATAAATAAAAAAAATGACTACTTTAAAGAAATATTCAGGATCAAAATTTATCCATCGTTTAGAGTCCCATATTGACGAAATTTCTGAAGGAAAATTATGGCATAAATGTGGCTGCTCATCTGAAACTGGAACATTGAGAGAAGTTCTTTTAAGTTGGCCAAGTGAAAAGATTAATTTCGAAGGTTCGGCAGATAAATATCTAATGATAAATAAACCAGACTTTAAATTACTCTGCAAACAGACCGAAACTTTAGCAAAATTTTATGAGTCTCAAGGGATAAGAGTTCATTTATACAAAAAATCAGAAGTGCCTCCTAATTTTATTTTCATGCGTGATCTCTTTTGGACAACACCTGAAGGAGTTGTTATATCAAGACCCGCCGCAAAACAAAGAGCTGGTGAAGAACGATTTGCAGCAGAAGCTATTGCAAATATTGGCATACCAATTCTTTTTTCTTTTCGTTCAAATGCAACATTCGAAGGAGCTGATGCTCTTTGGCTTGATGAAAAAACGGTTCTCCTTGGAACAGGGGGTAGAACCAATGATGAAGGAGCTCGACAGATCTCAAATTTTCTTAGATCTTGTGGAATTATAACTATAATAATCAACTTACCTCAAGAAATACAACATCTTTTAGGAGTAGTAAATTTTTTGGACAAAGATTTAGTTGCACTTCACAAAGAGAAAGCGACTGACACTTTAAAGGATATTCTTTACAAAAGACAAGTTAAAACTATTGAATTACCTCCAGATAATGAGCTTATTTGTGGTAGAGGAATGAATTTTATAACCCTTTCAAAGCGTTGTATTTTAATGCCTTCTGAATGTCCTGGAATAAGAAAACGTTTTGAAAAAGAAGGAGTAGAAATTTTTGAAATAAATGTAAGTGAATATATAAAAGCTGCTGGTGGTATAGGTTGTCTCACAGGTATTATTCTTCGAGACAAATAAACATGTTAGTTAGGGGTTTTTTGACCAAAGCCGCATTTTTTCCGACGACCACCTTCAAACATTTGATATTAAATCATTTGAGAGGTAGCGTAGCTGCGTTTTGGTGCAAAAAAATATGTAACGGGGGATGGAAACGATTCGTGTAAAATCCTGTCAAATAACTCAATTGAAAAAATATAACTATTTAATTTTTATAATTATTACTTCTATGTGTTTTGATTTTTTTTCATGTCCGAAATTGCCTAGTTAATATCCTTCGTATAATCAATTTCCCACGATTTATCTTTTGAGTTACCATAATAATGAATATGCTTGCCAATTGGAATAAGGGGTTTTTTGACCAAAGCCGCATTTTTTCCGACGACCACCTTCAAACATTTGATATTAAAGCATTTGAGAGGCAAAATTGATTTTAGAATTCAACAATG
>Ga0272440_1001019_pt1 | contig 23364 bp, 10 predicted proteins | sample SSMMMBAug17_FD_192440 | JGI IMG/M metagenome (GOLD analysis project Ga0272440, IMG submission 192440) | Marine sediment archaeal communities from Little Sippewissett salt marsh, Falmouth, MA, United States - SSM-MMB-Aug17 | ecosystem: Environmental > Aquatic > Marine > Wetlands > Sediment ...
AAAAGTTTTTCTGTTCAAAAAATATCCAGCGAATCGGTTGTAACAATTCAACTGAACGTTGATAATTAATAATTGATTGTTTAATATTACCGTCCATCCGGTATAAACGACCTTTTTGCCATTCCCATTGATATTCGATTTCCGGATATTTTCCTTGTTGTGCCCAAAAAAGTGCTATTTGCGTATATTTCATTGCATTTGAAACCATTTTTTGTTGTTCATATGCCTCACCTAAGTAACCATATATGTAAGAAAGAACAGGATAATTATCATATCTATCCGCCAGTTCTATTGCAACTTTAGATGCTTCAACAATGAATTGAAATGTCTCAGATGATATCTTTTTATTCATATCTAAAATAAACCGATTCAATGCAACCAGGCATATGGCTTTTTGAATGAAATTCGGGGCTTTTAAAATTGTTTGCAAGATGGAAGCAATGTCAGCAGTAAATACATGTCGATCCCAGTCATGCAGTGAAACTTTCAGTATATTGAGTTGAAATAGGATTTTGTGGAATATAAATTTGTCTTTTAATAATTGGTCAGCCTGTTGGTATAGTCTAATGGCATTTTCAAAATTGTTATTATTTGCCATGTAGTTGGCACTATAATTCAATGCGCAGGCTTTGCATAATTCATTATTTTTGTCTGAGATTTCATCCGGTAGAAAGGAACAGTTAAGCCATCCTTCAAAAAAAATGGTATCGGAATTTCCTTCACAATGAACAAGAGAGCTTTGTTTTTTATCTTTTTGGACTGAACATTTCGTATGATTCCATTTTGAATTATCAAGAAAGTGTTGAGAAAAGTGAGTAAAATATGGATTATTCGTGTTTTGGGTATGAATGTTGACACTTCCTTGTTCACCAAACTTTGAAATAGCTGTTATTTGTGTATCAAAAGAACGAATCAAATTGTCTGATCGAATGTTGATATGTCCGCCATCGCCAGCATAAGAATTGGCATAAATCAGACTGTGGTTCAAAAGCGTTGTTATTGAAAATATATTGATATCACCACCATCACCAGAGAAATCAAAAACGCTTGTTGAGATTGTTGATCTTTGTGCGATCAAATCATTTTCAGAATGTATGGTTATTTTTCCGCCACCAGCACTTTTTGCCTCAGTTGATATGATGCTATTGTCTGATGCTATCCGATGATAAGCATGAATTGATACATTACCCGCATTTCCACCATTATTTTCAAGTAAACTACAGGATGATATTTCACTGTCTTTGATAGACATGGTATTACTATTTAATATAACAGAACCAGCATCACCTGTTGTTTCAGAACGACTTGTAATAATGGCCTGATCTGAAATAGTCAATAGTTTTGTAGTCATATCAATCGAACCCGCGTTACCAAAATTATTCATTTCATCATTTTCATTTTTTTGAGATGTCGCTGAATTTGTTCTTCCCTGTTTATTATTATATTCCTTGTCATCTATTTCATAACCTTGAGATGTCGCATTTATGGTACAACCCTGTTTTTTATCACCTTCTTTGTTATCTTTCCCATGAAGAATAATATAATTTTCTGCATGAATATGAATATCTCCAGCATCTCCACTTCCAAGTGTTGTCGTGGAAATTTGGGCACCATCATTTAAAATTAATTCTTTTGTTTGAATGTCAATGTTGCCAGCATCAGTTTCTTTTCCATATGATGTAGAGAGAATGGAAGATCCCTGTCCATCACGCTGATCACAACCAGATAGAATAATTAATTCAGTGGCATCAATATCAACATTTCCTCCCTGGCCTTTAGATTTATTATTTGAAGGCGTACCAATTTGAGCACCATCTTTGAGCGTTAAATATTTTGTACTAATTTCTATATCACCAGCTTTACCAGGCCCTTCTGTTTGATTGTATATTGTACAACCTTGACCATTGGATTCCAAATTTCCTCTCAATATTACAGAATGAGCTGCACTGATAGATAAGGTGCATCCTTTTGCATATGTATCTGTTTTACTACGTATATAACTGCCCTTGTTTAAGTCAAAATTCTGAGTTTGAATATCTATCAGTCCACCATCTTTCACGTCATTGGTCTTGGCTATCAAGGAACTGTTTGACATGACAAAATGACCACATTTAACAAACATATTTCCGGACTGGTAAATATTCATTCTCACATTATCAGTGAGTTTTATATCTCCCAATTCTTCTATGCCTGAAGCGTCTAAACCTGATGCCAATAAGCGAATTTCTCCAGGTGAAGAAACAGCGGCAAGATTGATTCGTTCTGATTCCACCAATGGTTTATCATCATATGAATGAGTAGAATTATTCAAGTAATACGTTGGATTCTTAAAATGAATATTTTCGCCAATAACTGAAAATTCTTTAAAAATGTGACCTGTATCATCGTAATTGACTTCTCCTTTGCCTTCAAAGGAAATCGTCGCGCTTTGCTTATTGATGAAGTGGTCTTCTAAAAAACCAAATGATTCAGGTGGTGAAGATGAAAGGATTTCATTGTCAATTGGCCTGGAAAAAAAGCATAGATTATCATTCATTTTGATATAATCTGATGTGGTGACCAAAAAGGAATCAACATCTAAAATAGCATTTTGTCCAAAAACGACTCCTGAAGGATTCATGAAAAAAAAATTGATATGGTCGAAAGAGGTTGTAATTCTTCCATCAATAAAGGAACGATCACCACCTGTTACTCTGCATAAAATGGTGTCTATTGTTGAAGGTCCTGTAAACTTTGCAGTTTCTTGATTCTGAATATTGAATGTTGAAAAACTATGAAACAGATTTGACTGTTTTATTTTGCCAAATTCAGCTTTTACCTCGTATTGTGAGTTGATCGCTTCAATTTCACCTGACAATCCCATGGAGCCATCCATAATAATTTCCGGAGAACCATCAGGAATATGAACAGTAAGAACAATCAGGGTAAGACAAATAATATATCTACAGGCCCTGATCAGTATTATTAAGTTGTTGGAGGATATATATTGCATCTTCTAATCCAATTGTGTCGTTACCGGAAATATCACCTTTTATTGTTTTTGGGGTGATTAGATATTCCGGACTTTTACCACTTAGAATGTTTATTTCTGTTTTCTCTGACAAAAAGTTTTTGGCCTTCATTTTTAAGGTATAGATCCCTTCAGGAACATTATGAAATACAAAATGACCAAAAATATCTGTTCGACGTTGAATAACATCACCTGCACTATTTGTTAAATATATATTGGCATCTTTAATCCCAATTTGATTTTGCCCTGCAAACGAAGTCACAATTATTCCAAAAACATGTTGGGTTGACAAACCTGTTCCTGAAGCATCAATATCAAGAGGTTTTCGTGGACATGCAATTTTTTGAACTATTTTTTCATTATTGCCATCAACAACAACAATTGTATCCTCCAAAAGGTCTGTGACGTAAAAAAAACCGTGATTTGCTATAGCGCCAGTCATTCTTCCAGGACAGCCTAAATTGCCGAAAATATCATTTTTTTTCGTATATTCACTCCATATGTTATTTGAAATAATAACTGAAAAAGAAGAACTCCAAAAATTTGAAATAAATATCTTAAATTGATCTTTTGGAATAAATATATGTTCAGGTGCAAGTCCCAAATCAAATGAATCAATTAATTCTCCAGTTTCTGATGATAATATAATGCACTTTTCACTATCGTTTGATACCAGATAAATATGGTTACCTTCAGGATTAATTGTAATGCCAACCAATCCATGATTCATCCCAAAGGGAATCTTTACATTTTTTTTACTACTTACCGCTGTATTTGGATTTGAATCAAATATTGTTATGGAATCATCTCCATAATTCGCAACATAAACTTTGGAGCCATCGGGATACACAGCAATACCTTGTGGCGTATCACCTACAGGTATTGTAGCTAATTGATTATCTGAAAGGTTGATAATGGATACTGTATTATCATTAACATTTGCCACATACACATAATTGCCAAGAGGATTAACAGCAATTGTATCGGGTCCGCTTCCAACTGCAATTGTATATGCAACAATATTTGTCGCTGTCTCAATGACTGAAAGAGTATTATTTTCAAAGCTTGAAACGTATACATATTGGTTATCCACACTTGCTTCTACGCCAGCAGGTTTTTTTCCAATTGGAATTGTGTACATAAAATTTTTAGCAGATGGATAAATGACAGTTACAAAATCATAAACTTTTGTTGAGACATAAAGTCGTTCATCTTTAACATCATGAGTTTCAGATAGTTTAACTGTTGCAGAAATTGATTGTATTGAAAATATCCATAATGTGAATGTTAAAAAAATAATATTTTTCATCATAGCCATCTCCTTTTTTTTTTCTATTTAACAGCGCCGCCATTTTCAACGAAAACACCACTCCCTTTTTCCACTGTCAAATTAAAATTGATTAAATCTATGTCAAGTGAGACATGTTTTGGAATGGTTAACACTGCATTATTTTTTACAATAACATTTGCAGGTGCCTGGCAGGATTGATGTAACGCACAGCTTTCTGTGATAATCCAATCACCGGACAAGGGTGGTTCACATTGAAATCGTTGCCATGAATAAAGACTTGCTGAAGGGTCACCATATAGACACATCACAAGATAATTCATCCATTCTTCATGATTTCTTATCATATTTTCTTCTTTTAAAGCATGAATTGCCATACCGCAAGTTATCTCCATTTGACTTATTAATTTTTCTGTATAATGAAATGCAATACTTGAATTTGTGCCCCTTTTTCTAAGATTTCTTTCTCCACGATTAAACCATGATTTTCGAGTTGAAGCTACTGTTGTAATTGCACCATTTCTTAGTATTGCAAATGCAAGGTTTTCAGGGTGTTCCGGTGAAGCATTCAAGCAGGAATTTTGAAATGTAAAAAAAGGATATGCATTGTCAAATTGTTTTACCTGATTGATATCAGTAATATATGTAGCATCAGTTTCAGATCCATGACTCCACCAAATAAAAAAACCAAACCGATTATTTTTAATGGCATTTGATACATTAATCTTTGTACATGGATAATGTTCCGGTTCTGGAACAAGGTCATAATGTTCATCATATATCCTGTAAAAATCCCAATTATCGCTTAAAATTTCTGTTCTGATTGTTTCTCCCAAATGATACTCAAAGGGATCACCTTGATTATCAGGTTTTATCGCAATCAACATTTTCGAACGCCAAAATCCACTGGTTTCTTTTTGATAAGCAATTGTTTTTTTTAAAATACCATCTAAATGCTCCCTATTGCCATAAAAGGGAATTCGGCCGACAATAACTTCATAAAAGCGATCAGAATCATCATCCTTATATTCTCCGAATTTTCCATCTTTATCTTTATCCCAATTCCCTGTGAGTTCTGAATAATAAAAATCAGATGGTGCATTAATATCATTTCGAAAACCTTCTCTATTATTGCGAGGCCAGAGCATTTTCATTGGAACATTACCAACATCAGGATCAGGGTTTCCAATGAGTAAAACGTATTGAATATTTTTTTCCAAATAATAACCTTTTAACCAGGAACGAATATTCTCACTGGCAGTATCACCTGTTCCCCCACCCCATTGTGATTCAGTGATAACTTCAGTTGAAAAACCTTGTTGTTTTTTGAGTTCAACAAATGAATTGAGTTGTTTTGATAAGTTAACTATTTCCTGTGTTGTCATGATAACATATTGTGAACTGGCATCTGACACACTTCTTTTTTGAGAACCTGGATGGTAAAAATTTGAGATTTGATCATAATTACTCACAAGACTCTTGACACGTTCTTCTCCAAGAAAATCATCCAAAGAATTTAAAGAACATATTGATCCAAGTTCTGATCCTGAAAACAAATCCACACGAATTTCTGCTTCATACGAGACTAATTTTTCGAGAATTTTTGATTGCGGATGATATCGAAATAAAGCAACTGGAATATCAACAATAATATATTGGCGTAATTTGCCAATAGTCACTGGATGTGTAATTTTTTCAGGGTAAACACTGTTAGTGTTATTGATAGATAAATTGGTTTTGTAGTTTGGATTTACGTTCGCAGTGCCTTTTGGTTGAAAACTGGTTTTATGGAAAGGAATAAATTCAGGAACAGGTCTAATATCCCACAAACCTGGAATTTTTTCATATACTGGTGGCGATTTAATAACGACTTCAAGGCTATCACTATTGGATTGAGGAGGGATCGAAACATGAAATACAAAAGATGGGAGGTCTGGTGCTCCTTCTGGATACAAATAATGGATACTATCACCAGAAAAAAGAGCAAAACCATCTGAGTCTTTTGTTACATTTACATTTGTTTCAGGCAAAGATAAGTCTATAGTGTAAGTCTCTGCCAATAACTGATTGTTGAACAATAATAAAAGCGATGTAGTCGCTAGCACTACCCAATATCTGATATTTATTAACATATCCTTGTTGTTGTTATTGATCTTTGTTTTTTCAAAGAAACAATCCATTTTTTTCTTAAAGTCATTGAATACATATCGTGCCATGTTTTTTGTCACCTCTTTGTATGATATCACATTGGATAGCTGTATTAAAAAATATACTTAATTACCTGTCCTTTTTTAATGAGAATATCATATAATGTAACAACTCTCAAATGGTTCTTGTTAGAATTGATATAAAGCTCAAGACATCAGATATATAGATTACCCAAATCAGTTCATTCATAATAACTCAAGATTTAGCGACCAATGCGATTTGGATAATCTATCTGTATCATATCATTTTGTTTCGGGTTATCTTTTAATAATTGCATTTGCAATGGAAGCATCAGCAATTTCTTCAGGAATATTATGAAAAGTATTATCATTAATGGTTAGTTGAAAATCAGAAGGAACAACAAAAGCAGCAATTTTACTTGCCTGATGATCACTTCCATTTGTTGTGATATCACACTCCCATGAACCATCTTCACGAATAGGGGTGAGTGGTCGATGTTTGTATGGTTTTATTTCCCATGTATCAGTATAAATTAACACCATGACACTATATTCCGAATTCTCAATGTTTTGAACAGTGCCATTCAAATTTTTGAAACGATTCCCATAATCAGGATATGCAATGATATTGATTGTTGGTTTCATTACACTGCTTTCAGCGGATAAATCTAAATCTAATAAAAGATTCTTTTTGATTGTTGCTGATGCATAAATATCAAAATGATCTTCTTCTTGCTGGCAATAAAGTTTCACATTTGGGTTGTCAGTTGTTGCGACACAAGAAAGATTTTTATTTACACCATTTTCGACAGGTTCTGGAATAGGAATTGTGTTGATCACTTGTACTGTGTTTATTTGTAAACTTCCTTCAAAGTTTTCGCTAATATTTTCTTTATCATCCGATTTTTCAATTAATGTAGCATTTACCCATACAGAGCACTCTTCATGGCAGCAATTCCAATTATGACAGGTTTTTCCATAAACATATAGTTCAACCTGTTGCTTGACATTTACTTTTGCTGTTCCAGAAGTTCCAATCCATTCTCCATCATCAATTTTATAGCGTTTCTTCTTGTCCATACATCTTCTACTTGAATTATGATCAGCAACTAAGGTTACTTCCTGTTCAAATGGCACTTGAATGATGCCGGTTGCCTCGCATTTTCTTGAAGAGCATTCAGGCCATTTTGTACCTCGACAACTTGTTTTAACTCCACGAGTAACCTGGTGGTATTCTTCCCATGATATTTTTGTCGAATATGTAAAATCAATAACAGGATCAGATTTTACATGAAATTCATAGCCACCTGTACCATGTTGGCTAAAATGTCTAATCAGAACATAATAAGTACCTTCATTAAGTAATTTGGGACCGATTTTAAAATTAAATAACTCTCCTGAATCATCGTCCTCTTCAATAAGTTTGCAATTTGAATCTTTTAGAATACCAGACAAATCAATTTTGCTCTTTGTTGACACAATTAAAGAGGCACCAGGGGCAGGAATATCGATTCTAAAAACATCAACATCTCCTGCTGAGTTAATCATACCAAAGGTAGTTGAATTAATATCAACAAGTGTCGCAGTAGCACATGTATTGCCATGATAATCATTATTAGCATAGACAATACCGGTTATAAAAAACAAACATGCGATCCACATTGGAACCATAAAACCATTAAAATAATTTTTTCTCATAAAATCCTCCATACAAGTTAAGTTAATTAAATAAAGTAATAAGTTACAAGTTAAAAAAAGACTTATTATTGAATAAGTCACTGTCTTCGTTTTTTTTTTCACCTCCTTATCTATTAAAATTTCAATCAATATTTGATTATTTAATTAACTTGACGGCCACCAACATTTAAATTTGTCGAAAAAAAATTTTGTTTTTAAGTCTTTAGTTGTTTAGTTAATGGAAAGAGTCAATATTTGAAAGGATAGGATTGAAAAAGTGATGAGAAACGTTCGGCATTTTTAAATTTTACCTGATATTTCCACCGGATTTGATCAACACACCACTTCCTTTTAACACATTGATGTTATAATTGTGTAAATCAATATCTAAGGTGATATCTTTTGGGATAATCAGTATTGAATTATCTTCAACGATGACATTAGCTGGTGCTTGAAAGGACTCTTTTAATATACAGTGTTTTGAAATTATCCAATTTCCAGTATCAGGCGGATTACAATAATCTGTAACAAAAAATATGTTTGTTTCATATGCACTATAATTGTGACCAGTAATACATACATGTATGGGAGCATCCTTATTCAGCGAATCTGGAAAAGTAAAGATATTCTTTCCTGCAGTGCTGATGTGCCTGGAAATAATTTGGTCTCCTTGTGACATACAAATTTGTAAATCTGGTTGCTCGATATGAATGTCAAGTTCGGCTGTATCTGGAAAAATAATATTATCAGCAATTGCATCAATTGATTTGGGCTGAGAAGTTCTTATTTGCATGGTTGGATCACCAAACCAATGAAACATTTCAAAAGTCATTTTAACCATGTAATCATTCGTAAATTGGGTGGCCATATAGAATTTTGCATAATTTAGAGCTGGGCCCATTTCCGACATTATGTCTAATGATGCTTTTGAAAAGGTATCATCTCTTGTAAATCCAGGCCAGATAGCATCCATCAACCCCCACACCAATCGGTCATTGTACCAGCTATAAGAAATTCGAGTTGATGCAATTACACCAATGGCTCCTCCATTGGGATTTCTTTCCCATGCTTCTGAAAAATGGATGTCTTGTTCAGGTGTGTTTGTAGCAGGGTCATCTGTTTCATTGTCAAACCAGCCAGTCATACAATTGATACTCCATACCACTGGCAGACTATTTCCATTTTTGAGCTTAAAAACGTCTTCAACATGATATGCCGGATCTCCCCAGCCTGAAGAAGAACCATGATCACGATGAACAATCAAAAATTGCCCATCGTGTATCGCATTGGTAATATGGTCATGATTTCCATCCCATGAAAAATTTTCCATATTTTGAAAATAACCTTCTATATTATCACCAGGGGAGCCCGAGGGGCCGGTAAAGTTACTTATATTCTTTGACCAAAATTTAGGTTGAACATAAGATTTTTTAGAATATATTCGATGAATAGAAAACGTTTTTTCAGATAGAAATGTTGCAATATCCTCAGACGTTTGAACAAATCTACGATCTGCATAAGAATTGGAATCTTCATCTTGAAAATATGCGCATAGTGAAAGGTTTTGATAAAAATTGGCATTGGCCGGTGGATTCTTTTCATATTCTACAATACCAAGAACCCTTTTCATTGCCTGTTCAGGTGTATCTACTGACAAGCGGCCAATACTGATATCCGGGTAATAGTCATCACCATCAACTGTTGTATAGTAGAGGTCAGTGCCAATCCTGCCTTGAGGATAATTATTATAAATATAGTGATGAGTTGTTTTATATGCAACTGGGATATATTCAGCATCTCCTATTATTAAAATATAAGTCGGCGGGGGGTTTTCTGTTTGATATGCTATTGAAATATCATTTTTGATTTCATCAAATGTTTTACCGATTTGCTCGGTTGTTTTGATAATTGTAGAAATTCCTTTTTGAATTTTCCATTTTTTTAATGCTTGAGCAGCTTCCAAAAATATTGAATCTGTAATAATCCAGAAGGCATTACCTTCTTCAAATGCTACTTTTGTACTCGATCGTTTTGAATAGGATTTATTTTCAGTATAATTTAAACATAATCGATTTAAGATATTATCAAAGGTTTCGTGCTGAAATCGTTTGTCACGATATAATTTATTCCTTTTCTTTTCATTTCCTGCAAAATTGTAAATAATTTTTAATTCAATATTATGAAAAGCTTCTATATCACCATTCAATGGGTGATACCGAATAGGAAAGACACGTAACAATTGTAATCGGCTGCCACGAATGATCACTTCATTTTCCAGACGAAAAATATTTTTAGGGAAAGCATTCTTTCTGCCATAGATATCATTATTCGGGGGAGCTTCATATTGAGAATTATCATCAGATGTAATTAAATCAGGCATAGCATAATAAGCTGGAACTATATAATACTTTTCTGCTGGTGTATATGATTCAGAGTATACAACAGACACACTCAGTGTCGCTCCATCTGGAATGCTTATAAATTTTGACCACATTGGGAGTTTAGGATAACCTGGTTCTTCAATGAAACTACAACCTGGAATAGATATTAAAGTATAGGACTGCGTTGTTCCTGATATGGGAGACTGATTTGCACCATAAGTGGTAAATTCTATATCAATGCCATGATCATTAATTTGCCAATCAACATCTAATTGAGCCTCTTCAGAGGAACCACTTGAGCCAATAAATGAAATCCATTCTGCTTGTGAATCGTATTGAAAAAAAATGATTGAAAATAGTGGAATCAAGACAAAGATAAATGTTTTGAGTTTCATTCGATATCCTTTTTGGGTCAATTTTATAAAAATGATATTTTAACAGTAATTTAAAGATATTCAAAGTCTGATATCTAAAAACAAAGACTATTCGCATTTTCCAATGCATATATCACCTGAATCGGAAACAGAAATGATATTCCCTTGATCAGACATCAAATTTCCTGAAAGTTTAATATTGCCTTTTACGTCTAATTTTTCTTCCGGTGTTTTTGTCCCAACGCCTAAATGACCATTACTGTCAATTGAAGCTTTTGTTTCTGCGTTTACTCTTAATAGCATTTTATCTTCGGTGTGTTGATATGTAATGCCTCCAGCACTATTATCCTCTGTATCTCCAAATCGAATTATCCCATTTCCATTATTGGTTGATAAAACAGATAAGCCTGTTGTACCACCATTTTCAATGACCAGGTCATCTGCAGCATCATCTGGAATAATATTTAGTACATCTTTTGTTTTGATATGCAGAGTGGCTGATGGTTCATTGGTTCCAATACCGACTTTTCCATTCATTTGTACTGATAACTTTGGTTGCCATATTTCTGGCTTATGGTAATCTACAAAACCTACTACAAATTTGTCATGTATATCGTCTCCAATATTTACACGCAATTCTGTTATGTCTGATTCAACATTATATCTTGCTATCCATAATCTGTCAGTATTGTAATCTATACCTTCAAAGAAAAGTTTATTTCCATACCCTGTTTTATTAGGCTCGTCAAATTTCCCAACACTGAAATCTCCAAGAACCCTTAACTTACCACTTACAGGAATAATATCTCCTGATATACTGATGTTGCCATTAATGTTATTATTAATAGAATCAATTAATAATGATGGTTGAATACCTGTTGATACTTGTAAAGCATGAATTGCTTCTTTTGTATCAATTTTACCATCATTGTTGATATCACCTAATATATCTGATTGAACAATATTTAATGGCTGAGCAAATAATACAATCAACAAAAAAATGATTTTTTTCATTAGAAACCTCCTCTATGTTATTAAGAAAAAAATATAACAATTAAAAAAATTAATATATTATTGACATTTGCCAATACAAATATCGCCATTGTTAACTGTAATAATATTACCAGTTTCTGATTTGATACTTCCACTTAATTTTATATTTCCATCAACTTCTAATTTGTCGTTTGGTTGTTGTTTTCCAATGCCAACATTACCTTGATCGGAAACAACAAATTTCTGACTTGCAACAGATAATCCTTTATCAATTACTCTCCCTTTCAATATTGAGCTTTTTACATCAGTTTGGTAATTGCATGATACTTCGGTATTTTCATCAACAAGACCTTTTATAGGATCATAGACACATTGCTCATTATTTGTTCCAAGTATTTCAGACACTGCAACCCTATTGTTAAAGCTTCTGTAGAGATAAGTTGTATTTCCTTTAAGCCAAAGCATTAGATAAGGTGCATAAAAGTATTCTTGAATGTCTGAAACAAAATCATTTTTACAATTTATATAGTCATATTCTATAAAATTCGAACCATGTCCATAACTTGTGGCATGCCATTTGATTCTTAAACTCATAGAACCTTTCCATTTTTTATCAATATGTACTGATGATCTAATAATTTGAAATTCGGCAGGGCCATTATTCCAATCCTTATCATAAAAAGACACAGCATAATATTTGTCTTCATCTCCCCTAACGAAAAAAGTATTTGCTGTTGTAATGTGTGCCTGTGCATTAACATAGCCATTAACATCAAGTTTAGTTTCAGCAGGACCTATTTTTCCAATACAAACATTGTAGTTTATATTAGAATAAATCGTAGAGTCATTAATTTTCCATGCGGGGTCACTTTGCATATTTATTTCCGAAATAGCTGAAATTATCCCTGCCGAAGTTTGGAGAGCATGAATAGCTTCCTTTACATCTACCTTACCATCGTTATCCACATCGCCAACAACATTGCCAGCAATTGTGTACGAAATGTGTCCAAAAATAATAATTATTAATAGCAAAATTTTCTTCATTTTAATCTCCTTTATCCTTTAATTAATTAAGTAAAAAATAATTAAAAATCTGATTTCTATTATGCTTTAATTAAACGATAAGACGGACAATCATTGCCATTTTTGTCAAAAAAAAGAATTTTTATCAGACTTTTTAATATCTATTATCTACTGTTTGATAATAAACAGCAGTTTTCATCTTACCCGCTTCAATATCAATAACTACATTTCCAAAGACGAAGGTTTTCGTTTTAGGATGGCCTTGAAACATCTTCAAAGGGCTTCCAAAATCACGAATATTCTTAATATCTATATGTACAGGCGTTTCCACCAGAGAAACAACATCTTCGATAACCAATACTGTAAATTTGTCATGAAGAATATACTCACCTTCAACACCACCAATGTCTAAAATATGTTTTGGATATTTTGCCAATAAAGCATGTGTTTTTGGGGCCACCGGCCCAAGTTGAACTGGCGATTTGGGCAGCCATTTGCATAAATAGTTTTCTTTACCAGGCGATGGCTGTTTTTGTCCTGAAACATTTTCAATCATTTTTCTGGCAATGTTTGCATATGCGCCATGATTTTCAATGGATAAAAATTGCTTCCATATTAACACCGCATTTCTTTTTCGATCATCAGTTTGAATTCGTGCAAGGTTATAATATGGCGCTGAAAATTCAGGATGGGTTTGTATCATTTTTTTGAAAACATCAGTTTCTCTTTTAAACATATCAGTCTGGTTTAATGCTCCCTGTAAAAACTTGGCAATTGCAAGATTGTTTAATGCAAACCTATTATCTGGCTCTATCTGAAAAACATCTTCTAATACCGCAATTGCTTTGGAATACTTTGTTTGACGTTTATTCTGATACTTTTTTTTCATCAAATAAATAGATGACAGATTCACGCGTGATGGAATATATAACGAATCTTTTTCACAAGCCGCTTGAAAATATTTATACGCATTTTCCATTTGAATATCATATTCTTTTTGAAGAGATCGTGTGACTCTGTATTGATGCGCGCGTGTTTCTGTATCAAGCATTGTTGACAGTTTAAAGCGATATGCTTCTTCAGGATTGATTGCTGCTAAGGATTCAATTGCCAGTTGAAAATGGATTAAACCAATATTATTAAACACTTCCCGACATGGAAAGGATTTTCGAAATTCCATCATAAAATCAAGGGCATCCTTAAACTTACCGGTCTGATAAAGCCTGACACCAAAATCAAACAGTGGAATTTGATTCAAAATGGATTGAATATTTGACTGTAAGAACGTTTCACGTTGATCTGAATTTACATGTAATGAATCAAAAATGACTTGTTTGGTGACTTGATCAGTCCATAGAGAAAAAAACAATTTTTTCTGATCAGTGAACAATAATTGCGGATTATATCCTGCCAATGAAGCATATAAAACACCATATGTATCCGCCTCAAGTTCTTTTGTTCTGATAACTTCTCTGGCATGTTTGCTATTATTGATATTTGTTGTTTTTTTTAGCAAATCCTGAATCTGCTGAACCGCTTTTTCATTTTTGCCAAATTGTTTAACAATACTGAAAATATCAGCGTGCCAAAAATCATCTTTGGCCAGATGTGCCAATTCATGCCCGATAATAAAAGCAATCCTTGAATCACCACATTCCTGCGTTGAATAATTATAGCAATGATCAATTGCTTTTTGTGTGATTATAATAGTGCCATCTTTTAAGGCAAGAGACCAGGGATCACCATCACCTTTAATAATCAATAATTTGGGAAAACGATTCCCGCGCTTATCTGCTGCTTCAAGAACATTAGAAAAAACAGACTGAACACGTTCAACAAAAGGGTTCTCTTCTTCTGTCAATACACCATAAACATGTAACCAATAATCGGCATGTTCCTTTGATGGTGACGCATATATGCTTGTTATTAAAACAGATAAAAAAAATATTGTATATATCAACAATCGTTTCATGAAGACCTTGCCTTTTGTTATCCAGATTCGGGAAGATAATCAGGACTCAAGTATTGAATCAGATAACCGAGTTCTTTTGCTGTTTCCGATGGATTGCCTAACTTTTTTTGAACGTTGTCAAGCAATCTGTTTATTGTTGAATCCGGATTGTTTTGTTGTTGAAATAATGATTTGAGTTGCTTGATTATATGGTTGTTTTTTTCCCAAAATGTTGCGGAATATGTTGTATCTGAAAGACATGCTACTTTCAGCATAAAACACCACTGACCGGATAGAAAATAAGGTTTCCACTTAGAATCAGTCCATGTTATTGAATCCAGGTCATTTTTATCGGGGTCAGGTAACAATATTTTTGGAATGACAACCTGATCTTTTAACAACAGTTTTCTTCCATCAAGCAAACCAGATGCAAATGCGCGCTTTGGATATGTAAAACTATTTGAATCAACGATACCCAAAAATGGGGTTGTTTTTTCCCAGGGAAGTTGAAAATTTTTAACGTGTTCAGCAAGTTCATATGACTCAGTAAGCAGTTGCTCAATATTTGATGGTAACATCCAAAGAATGGCTAAAACAATACATGCGGCTGCTACAAGGGGGACAAACAAGTGTTTTACTTTTTCATATGGTGATACAGAGGATGCATTTTTAGATCGACACACGTTCAACCAATGAGAATAACAAGAATCGCAAGCATTTATATGTTGCCACAACAATTCACGATTTTCTTCAGGAATTCGACCATCTACAAGCTCCGCAATCTGCTCGTTGGTTAAGTGCGACCCTGGATCTTTTTTTTCTTGAATTGCCAGAGCGAGCAATACTTGCTCTCGGTTTTGATGATAATTGTTTTGTTGTTCAGAATTTTTCTTGCTCATATAAATGATATCTCCAATATAATGATTCAATCGTTTTCAAATTATGTCATTTAAGAGATCATTATAACAGATTATTGTAATGTCGCACCTTTTTTGATTAAAATACCGCTTCCTTTTTCAATGTTCAAATGAAATTGTTTAAGATCAATATCAAGCGTAACATTGGGCTGTATCATTAAACATGCGTTATTTTGTATGGAAACATTTCCTTGTGCAACATGTGATTCTTTCAATGTACATGTTTTAGAAATAATCCAATCACCAGTGGTATCCGGAGAACATTTGTTCTCATCAACATTGATGGGAAATGGGCCAAGTGTTATATTGTCCTGATTTTCTCTTTGGATGACAACTGAAACATTATAAACACCCTGTCCTGTAAATTGATAATCAAGATGATTATCAACAGTTTCAACATCCTGGATGCCATCTGAATTCATGTCCCATGAAAATGTCGTTATTTCACCAATCGTTAGTGGTACATAGATCGTGAATTCTCCTTTTAAATCATGAGAAATATTGGGTGGTAAAAAGGTCAATGAATTAAACAAAACCATTTCTGTTCTGAAAACATTGTCATTTTCATTATATTCTACGACAGTGTTGTCATAATCCACATATAGTACATAATCACCCTCCGGAACTTGCCATTGAAATTCATAACGTTCCCCTGTCTTAAGAGAATCAATCTGTTCAATAAGAACTTGATGTTCCTTGTGGTCATGAACGTTGGCAAGCACTAATTTGAAATTAGCAGAATCTACTGCACCATTATTTAGAATGGTTGACTGAAGCATGATTTGATGATCAGGAATGTTATGGTATTCAAATTGCTCAATAGAAAGGTTGGGCCGCATGGTATACATCGATATCCCATTATTAGATAAATCACGATCATTTGCTGAATCATTGGAATTGACAATAAATCTAAGTTCAACATCAGATTCATTGGGCATGGCGCAAATTGTAGTCACTTCAACAATATCACCTGGCGCCAACTCTGTTTGAATATTTTGAGAATTGATTAACTGATTTCCCATAATAAATTCTACTGTTGGATTCTTTTCTATATATTCCCCCTTATTTTCAACCATCCCATATAATATAACTGTTTCTCCCTGACCTGGTTCCGGATTATTGAGATAAATATCTTTAGCTGCAATATCGCCATTTTCATTGTAGGTCAAAATTGCAAGATCAAAATGATCAGGAATATAACCAAATTCATCATCTTCCTTCAGTCGAACTTTATTGTAGGCCATATAAAGGGTTCCATTTTCCTGGTACACACCCCATATATTTTTTTCCCAATCTCTATCATTTGTTAATTGTTTTGCTTTACTCCAAAGCTTTTCATCATCATCATAATAGCACGCAAAAATATCAACACCATTATTCAAAGAGATATCCGACCAGACAAGTGTCGCACCTTTTGAATATCTGGTAATCAATCGGATATTATCCAGCCCTTGTGTGCCAATATCTTGTAAAATAGTTGTTGTTGCGTTAAAATTCAGGTTTTCCACGCATAAAATATCATCTTCCCTTCCCCATACAAGCAAAAGATTACCTTTTTCAGTCAACTCTAAAAGAGGAAATGTATCACTCTGATTATTGTTTGTTAATCGTTGAGCGGATTTCCAGCGATCATTTTTATTGATACACATATATAATTCACGATCAGTCAATGTGGACATATTTTGATCCATATCTTCTTCCCAGACAATAATCGCCTGATCATTAAAATACGACGATGTCACACGAATAATAGCACCATTTGTTTCAATGATTTCAACCGGAACAGACCATTTTTTGTCTTGAAAACAAGATATATGAATGGAATCAGGTTTTATGGAATTCGCTTCATACACATTGTGTTTGTTGGCGATCCATACTGCCATGATACGCCCATCTGAAGAGCTTGTAATAATAGGTATTCGATCCAGATACTCATTATTGGTTAATCGCCCTAAAGATTGCCATTCGTTTTTATCAGGAAGATATATGGCTGATGCAATTTCTAAATTAGGCAAAAAATCATCCAGTGTTGCATTATCATCCATTATTTTTTTCAAATCATTCCAAATAGCCAGTATACGACCATCAGGTAATTGAATGGCTGAAGGATGAAAATCCGCAGTACCATTGTCATCAATAGGAATAGGAGTTGTTATTGCATTGGTTGTATCCATATCCAATACTTTTAATATGTTTCGATTGGACGAAGTACGATTGGGATCATCAGAAATGAAAAGCATTTTCATTTTTTCTTGTGCAGGAGATTCTATCAAAATAAGATCTGACTCAGGAAAAACATTCGAAAGTATAATTTTTTCTGTTGCAGGCGTTGCATCACTTAATTTTTTTATGTGCGATTTGGTGTTTGCAACAGTTTCATAATCAGCGTTTAAATAATCTCGATCCATTAAATGAAAGCCATCTGTTGAAAGATCAAGTTGACTTGCAATTGTTGAATGACCACAATCACTTTGGCCTGTTAGAAAGTTATATGTACAATTTAATAAAGCGACTTGTTTTTCATAGATAAAAATACGTCCTTTAGCTAATAGATCAAGCTTAAGATCCATTTTATCATTGGAAACATCTAAACCGCTAAATTTTATTCCCCAATCCATTGTAAGTTTACCAGTGATTTCAGCAGAAATCAAATCTGCAGCACCGATTCCGCCTGTGATTAAACCATAGGGAGAAAGCAATAGAGCACCATTGAATGATGGCGATACTGCCAGTGAAGAATGATAACTTTTTTGAATGTTTAAAATATCCAAATACATATCTGTCGTAAGACCTAAACCAAAACGAATATAAAGAGGAGGTGTACTTGCATAATAGAATGGGGGTGATTTCCATTCACCATTCATACCCATTCCAAAACCACCGCTATAGTTCCAGTTTTTTGATGAATTTGTCATGCCAATATTTAAATATGGGCTGATTTTAAATCCACCTCTTTGAGCAAGATAAGCCCTTCTTCCGGTCGTTGCTTCAAACACAGGAACTCTTTTTCCGGCAAAGGTCATATATTTATCCCCCATTGCACTTCCACCAATAGACGTTGTATATCCCAGTTGAAGGCGACCTGTTCCATTAAGCAAGATTTCGCCTTTAATCATTATAGGCATCTTCATCTCCATTTCTTTTTGATTGAAAAAAGGGATTTGAGGCGGAATTCTAAAAGATTGAAGATTTTGGAAAGGATTGATATACCCATCTGTCAGAACATATTTTCCATCTTTCCATAAGATATCACTTTTTAGAAAACATCCTGGAATCTCAACAACATTCATTTCAGGACAATGTCTGTTCGAATTGTTCCCTTTTATGTCAACAGCTTCAAAACATAATTTATCTCCAGGTATTAATTCTTCGGGATTAACAGGGATGCCTGATTCTTTAATATTATCCCAATGAAACGTTTTAAATATATTTGAATCATGAAAATAAACATTGACCTGGTAAGGCGTTTTGGTTCCCCAATCTACTCGTGGATAAAAAACAGTATCCACAGAAATCTCTGCAAGAAAAACAGGATTTTTGACTATTTTTTTGTTGAATAAATAGGTACCTTTTGGAACATAAATATCAACATTGCTTATTCTTGGATAGTCTGAATTTTCATTTTTTGACAAATAAATGGTTTCATTTTGATGCCCTTTTGTAAGAAAAATTGTATTTTCATAATGATCATAATTCATACAATTTATCTCAAGTGAATATTCGCCTGGGATTATATCTTGAAGTTGATAAGCGCTTATACCTGAAACATATGGAATAATGTGTTCATTCAGTTTAACAGTTGCATTGATAATGGGGTCATATGTGTTTTCATCAATAATACGAACAGTAATCTCTGCTATTCCGGTATGTGTGTCAACTTGAAGTGATTTTTGAATTATTTCGCCATTAAAGCTTATCGCTTTGATAATTGTCGTGAATGTACTTTGTGAAGGAAAATTTTGAGAAACAATATTTTCTGAAGGTAATGTCTCTCTATCAATGGTATTATTGCCATCAAAGTCCCATTGAATGTTTTCAACCACATCATTGGTGTTAATATTAAATACAACTTGAACCTCTTGATTCTCAATTGCTTGCATAGATTCTATACTGCATGAAATTTCAGGATATGTATATGGCAATTTAACCTCAAATCTAACTACATCGTAAGGGGATTGAAGATTTTTGCAGGTTTCCGTGCTGCATGCCTGCACATATAACAGGTATGTGCCATTTTGTTTTGGATCTTCTATTGTTAAGTTACAGTCATTATTATGCGGTAAATAATCTTCACCCCATCCACCAATACAGGCATCGCTGACCAGTTTTTCATTACCATCAACTATTTTTTTTAAAAATGTTTTTAATCTATAATTTGAATTTATTTGATCAGCATGGGCTTCAAATGTAATCATCTGGTTTTGTGTAAAGATATCATCATCAACAGGATTGGTAATATTTACTGTTGGTGTGCTATCAATATCCACTTGAAATTGAATATGATCATAAATGCTTGTATGAGGGTTGCAACTTTCGGAATTGCAGGCAACAACATATAAATCATAATTGCCATTTTTGGATTCATCGATTTCAAACTCGCAATTATAATTATAAGGAAGTGAATTGTCTCCCCATGACCCCATACAACTGTCATGAATCAGTATATCAGATTGTTTTAAAAATGCTTTTAATCTGTATTTTGAGGTCATATTCAATGCTTCTGCTTGAAATCTGATATTTTGCTTTTCAGTAAAAATGTCTTCATCATCAGGATTAAGAATTGAAACAATTGGCTGATTGATATTGACAGAAAATTGAACATGATCATATGGGGATGAATTGACATTACAATTTTCAGAATCGCATGCCAAAACGTATAAATCGTAATCGCCACTTTTGGATTCATTGATTTCAAACTCGCAATTCAAATCATAAGGAAGTGAATCTGCTCCCCATGAACCAATGCATTTATCGTGAATGGTTACACCGGATTGTTTTAAAAAGGTTTTCAATCGGTATTCAGAAGACATATTCGATGCCTGTGCATTAAAACGAAGAGTTTGATTCTCAATGAACGTGACATTCCCTTCGGGGTTGGTAATAGTAACTGATGGTGGGTTAATATTTACAAAAAATTGAACATGGTCATATGGAGACGAGTTGATATCACAATTTTCAGAATCACATGCTAAAACATATAGATCATATGTTCCATTTTTGGATGCATTTATTTCAAATTCACAATTAGAATTGTAAGGAAATGAAGGTACTCCCCATTGGCCTATGCATGCATCATAAATCAATTCATCGTTTTGTTTTAAAAAGGCTTTTAAACGATAATCAGGTGACATATCTGATGCAAATGCTTCAAAACGTATGTTTTGTTTCTCATGATAAACAGTGATATCATATGGTTTGGTTATTGTTACAGAAGGTTTGGGCTTGTAAATATTAACATTAAATTGAATGTGATCATATGGCGAATAATTTATATCACACACATCCCATGTACAGGCCAGGACATATAGATCATATGTACCATTCATTGAATCGTCTATTTCAAAATCACACCAGGGCAAGGAATTTTCTCCCCAATATCCATAACATGATTCATCAATGACTTGACCTGTTTTTTTAATAAAGGCTTTAAGCCTATAATCATCGGTCATATTTGTTGCAGAGGCTTCCAATTCAATGCCTTGCGGATATGTATAATTTTCGTTGTTATCAGGTGAATGAATTGAAACCTCTGGCACAGGCGCTTCAATATCAACTACAACTTGAACAAAATCATATGGAGAATTCATTGTATCACAAACATATTCTGTACAGGCAAGGACATATAAATCATATGTCCCATTCTTGGATGAATCAATGGGAAATCCACAGTCCCAAGGCAAATCATCTTCTCCCCAACCTCCGGCACAACTGTAAACCAATTGACCGGAAATTTTTAAAAAGGCTTTTAATCTGTATTCATAAGTCATATCATATGCATATGCATCAAAGTATATGATTTGATCAGATGTGTAACGTTCACCATAATAGGGATTGTAAATAGAAACCTCAGGCTCATCGCCATAGAATTCGATCTCTTGAGCCTGAATGTTTTGAGCAATTACTATGATTAGTATCATTAAAAAGTATTTAAATATTTTCATCACGCCTCCTTTTGAAATAAAAAAATATGACTGATCTAAAAAACAGTTTTTGAATCTATTATTTCAAACGGACATGACAGAGATATTTTGTTGAAAAAAAAATTATTTTTTTGGATAATCATCAACAAAAGAGGGGTTAATTGTGTTTAAGAGGTCATCTTTCAAACCAATTTCCTCAATTACACTGGATATCTTTTCAATCAGGCGTCTATGAATCGAATTTCCCTTGTGAGGCGTCCAATTCATGAAACGTGATGCATCACTTCGGTTGAAACCATCCACATAGATCAGTTTTAAAAAAACTTGATCTTCGTCTTTAATATTAAGTTTTGATTTCAGGATCTCTAAACGAGATTTTATATATCCATATTCAGGAAAATGGATATCGTCAGAAATCACCAATGATAATACAGATTTTTCAAGCCGGTATTGATCACGTTTTGAAAACAATTGATCTGGTTTGTATTCAATCGAATCAGCTTCTGTATCAATATCATCGACGCCAGATATTCGATGAAGTGCAGAATCTCTGCAATTTATTTCATTACCAAGTATTTTATATACTGCTTCTTCTGCAAGTTTATATCGTGTAGCTTCTTTTTTGGGATCAGCCATTGATTCCAAAACATCTGTGATGCTCATTCGTTCAAGACATAATTTTTTAAATACTTCAACCCACAAAGCACCATTATTCTTAATCCAGGCTGGAGGCCGAGGGCGTCCAAATTTTTTTCTGGAAAAATCTTCAATGGCATTACTGACAACAGTTCTAAAGTATGTTGACAATCTGCCATTACATTTTTTTCCCTCAAGCCAGGTTTTGTTTTCAAGTTCATCTAAAACGTAATTATAAGCATCATCGGCTATTGTGGAATCAGGAAAGCGTTTTTCAGCCATTTGATCAATGATTTTAAGATTTTTTAAAATCCATTTTTTTGTAAAATTTTTATTCATAATTCATAACAACATATATATAATGATTACAGAGATTAATATTATTCAAGCATTAAGAAATAGCGGGATTAATCAATTCATATGTAAATTCTGGTATATACTTTTGATAAATCTCACTGTCACAAAAAAGAGATACAAGCGTTTTTATTTATAACATATGATTTTGATAAATACAATGATGCCAAATGTCAGAATTGATTTTATCATCAATCGTCGAAAAATGATAATAAATATGTATTGAATAACCCCGCACAATAAGCTAAGAATCATACAACACAATAGGCGAATATCAGCACAACACAATAAGCTAAATTATCACCACAACAATCAAGTAAAAGGTAATAATATGATGCTCCCACATGAAAAACTTGCCGAGTCTCTGAAAATTCTGAAAGATTTTCAAGATCAAGGCATAACTGCAATTCGATCTAAATTTTTAAGTCGGACACATCGTGAACGACTGTTGA
>Ga0272440_1001020_pt1 | contig 23362 bp, 24 predicted proteins | sample SSMMMBAug17_FD_192440 | JGI IMG/M metagenome (GOLD analysis project Ga0272440, IMG submission 192440) | Marine sediment archaeal communities from Little Sippewissett salt marsh, Falmouth, MA, United States - SSM-MMB-Aug17 | ecosystem: Environmental > Aquatic > Marine > Wetlands > Sediment ...
AATTATCTGGGGCTAACGCCCCCAGTCTACAAATATGTCGCCCCTTTCGGGGCTAAAGAGGATAGGCAGACGAAAGAAAAAAAAGTAGGTGCCGGCAAGAGAACTCTATTGACGCCTTAGCAGAAATGGCAGGTTGACATCTTTTCAAGAGTACGTCTCATCAATCCCATATAAACGACAGGTCGTCTGCCAGATCGTTTGAGCCAATTTTTCAGGGGGATCATTTCGAATCTCACATAATTTCATAAAAACACTTCTAACAAAAGCTGGTTCATTTCTTCGAGTTCGATTTTTTTCTGGGGCGGGTGTCAAATAAGGGGCATCAGTTTCAATCAGGATACGTTCTTTTGGTATATAACTGATTAAGCTGCGCAAAAATTCACCGCGTTTTTTTATCGTAATGATACCAGTAATACCGATTTCATAATTTAAGTCCAGATAAGCACGTAATTCTTTCTTGGAGCCGCTAAAACAATGCACAACACCATTTCTTTGAACCGGATCATAACTTTTCAGGATATCCAGAAAACGCCCTTTACTGTCTCTTTCATGAAAAATAAGGGGCATTTGATGAAGTTCGGCAATTTCCAATTGGCGAATAAACCATTTTTCCTGATCCTTTTGTGGAGAAAACATGCGGTTAAAATCTAGACCGGTCTCACCCCAGGCTTTAACTTTTGGATGTTGGGAAAGTTCAACCAAAGTAGAAAGTACCGGTTCCGAACAATTTTTAACATCATGTGGATGAATGCCTACAGATGCATAACATTGTGGGGAGCTATCAGAAATATGAATTGCTTTTCTGGCAGTGTCTTCGGTGATACCGACAATCATCATGCCACAAACATCTGAGTTTACTGCGTTCTTAATAACTGTCGCTCTGTCTGAATCATAGGCTTTGTCATCAATGTGACAATGGCTGTCAAATAATTTCATGTTATCTCCTTCTGGTAAATGTTTTCCAAAAATTAAATTTATCTGAATATAGCAAAGGCAGCGCGCTGTCAATAATCATAAAATTGTTCAGTCAATTTTTTTCTGTGTTTCTTGCATTTTGAGTTTCGAAGTTGTATAATAATTGATGTTCAAGTTTTTTTTCAGATAGCTACCGGAGCTCGTACCCATGCTCTGCGTGGGCGTCAAAAAATACAATAAATATCCAAAATTTTTACTAGCAATGCCTGTCATTGCAGAATGAGTCAAAATATGAGACTAACCACAAAAAGCCGATATGGTACACGAATGATACTGGACATTGCTCGCAACAGTTCTGGCAAGCCGGTACCCATTTCAGAGATTGCCAAGCGCCAAAATATATCAATCAAATACCTGGAAAAACTCATACGCAAACTAAAGCAAGGCAATATTGTAAAAAGTCAGCGCGGCCCCTTTGGTGGGCATATGTTGCAAAAGCCAATGGATCAAATTACTTTGGGCGAGCTGGTCAGAATTCTCGAAGATACCACCGCAATTACAGACTGTGCAGAACAGGACTCTAAATATTGCGCAACATGCAATCTCGCTGGTGAATGCGCCACACAATGGGCATGGATAGAAGCCAGCACAGCCATGTTTGAACGATTGGATAACATTACAATTTCGGAATTATTAGAAAAATGTAATCAGGGAAAATTTTTTTGATCCAGGCCATTATATTAAGGATTGTCTTATGAAAACAACAATACTGCATTTATGCCGATTCTTACTTTACGTGATACTGCTGGTTAACCCAATGAATGTTTCAAGTGATACATTGGCCCCCATTATTCCGAAAAACCAATTGATTACTAACTCCGCTTCGTCTCAACAAACAAATTCTGTATCCAGGGGGGCCAGTATTGAGGGGAGAATTGTGTATCCTGATTATTTGGGAAAAATAATACCTGTTGCCGATGCCCTTGTTCGCATTTTCCCAGTGACACAATTTTTTCCGAGTAATCTAACAGAAATTCCAATAAATCTCCAGACTCAAGCAGCTGAATATCCACCGGTACGAACCAGTGATAACGGTTTTTTCTCCATAAAATCAATCCCTTGTGGTCGATATTATGTGATTGCTTTTTATCAGGGGTTCAAAACAGCCATGACAGTTGTGGCGGTCAATAAAAACCAGGACCAACAAGTAAACCTGATGATTTATCCGGTCGATAATGACAAATCCGGAAACCTCTTTGGTATCGTTGTTGAACAAATTGAAAAAGATAGCGGGTTTCAATTGCGACGTAATCTTCCTGTCTCCAATATAGACGTTCAACTATTTCAAATTCAGCCTGTCAGTATAGTTCTTTTCCGATCAGTAAAAACCAATGATCAGGGACGATTTTATTTTGCCGATGTTCCCTGCGGCGATTACTTATTGAAAATCAAGCATAAAGATTATGCAATGTTTCGGAAGACAATTACAATCGCAAAGGGAATATCCAACATTTTTCCAATTATTAAGCCATTTGACATAAGTTTTGAGCACGCCAATCTCGCATATCGTGATTATCCATTTCATGCTGAGTTGATTCAATTTATTCATCGAATGGGGGAAGGATCTTTTTCAATTGGGCCTTATGGAAACTGGCATCCGGATGCCAATTTTGTAAAAGCTGTTTTAAAACGAGAAAAAAAAGCACCCGATACGAAATTAACAGGTTTTGTCTATCATGTTGATATTCAGGATGGTAAAACAACAGCAACTCCGATGCCAAATATTCGAATTTTGTTACGACCGATTTTTCCTTATCCATCATTGATGACATTTCCGGAATTTTTCGCTGTTTCAGATCAAAAGGGTCAGTTTTCTTTTGATCATTTGCCCAGAGACTATCATATCAATGGAAAATTGAACTTTGAGGCAAATATTCAACCCAAGGGCTTTGAACCTTTAAAACAGCATATCTCACTAAATCCCTGCACAGACAATCATCATCATTTTCACCTCAATGCTTATGGAACACTGTGTCAGATTAGTGGTCATGTGATGACCATTAAAAAACTGGACTCCACTGACAAGGAACCGGTCAAAAATACAACTATTCAATTGCTGTTGTTTCATCCAGACAATGAAATGCCTGTTAGGCGTTGGGTGAATGTATCGGATTCATCAGGGCAATTCAAGTTTACAGATATCCCTCCGGGTGAATATCAAACGACATTCAATGCCAGTGGCTACGAACCCCTGAAGATCCAACTGAACATATCACCCGGAGAAATTTTTCAAAAAGATTATTTACTCACATCATATGTGGGGCCATCGCAATTGAAAGGAAAGGTTCTTAATGATGCTGTGCAATGTAAGAATGAAACATGTGAAAAAGGGATTGCCGGCGCAAAAGTTGTATTAAAGTCAGTCTATCCTAGCTCGCAAAAACCATCGAATGCACAATCCTACGAGGTTAAAACAAACAGTCAGGGCGTTTATGAATTTGTGGACATTCAACCGGGACACTATCAAATATATGTGTCGATCAATCGATTTCAACCCTGGGAGGGATTAATAAAAATATCTAAAGAAGCGGTGCATACCCGGAATATTCAGTTAAACCCCGTGATTGAATCTGCAAATAAAAAGGGCTATGTGGTATTAAAAAAGCCAGGTTGTCATCGAAAAGATTGTCAAAAACCAATCAAGAATGCGCGGATAACGTTAACCCAAAGATATACCTCAGGAACAGTTATTCCCATACGGACCCGCACAACTGGTGATGGTAGTTTTCGTTTTGAAACCATTCCGGCCATTCCTTACATGGTTCATATTGAGGCACGGGGATACGATCCTTACATTCGTGAGGTTCAGCTTTCGCCCGGACAAAATGAAATCACATATCATTTAAGCCCTTCTGTAGAATGTCAGGATAATTCGGAATGTCTTGATAACGCTTTTTGTGCTAAAAATCGCGGACACTGTGATCGCCGGGGAGTATGCCTGAAAATTCCAGATATGTGTCCCTCAGTGATTAATCCGGTTTGTGGATGTGATGGCATCACTTATAACAACTTTTGTGTAGCTGCTGTTTCGAAGATGAGTATCGCCTACCATGGCACATGCTTTCCATCGGATCAAACCGCCAAACTGTCTGGTACAGTTATACTTAACGATGGCCTGAAAAAGCAAACTATTGCCAATGCAGAAATTATGCTTCGACGAGAGATTAAAAACGCACAAGTGTCACCTGAATTTACCAGCCAATCCGATACGCGCGGTTGTTTTTCATTTGATCGGCTCCCTCCCGGAAAATACGACCTGATTGCAGAGGGCCCAAACCTGAAACCACTGCATATGAAAATTGATATTTCACCGAACCAAAAAATATCTAAGAATATTTATCTTTCCGGCATTGAAATGAATGCCAAACTAACAGGGATTGTCAAACCAGACTGCGGCCCTGATCCTTGTATACCTTATCTTTCCGGCGCGACAGTTTCCCTGACACATTTGCTATTTGACAGTCTTGGCAACTTATCTGATGACGCTTTCCGAACCACACAAACCGATGCACAGGGAATGTTTACATTTGATGACCTGGCCTCTGGAGAATATCGTATCAAGGTTGTTCTAGATAAGTACCTGATATATGAGGAAGGATTCATACTGAAACGAAATCAGAAAAAATCAATGCGCATTTTTTTGGAAGAAATAAAATCCTGTTTTGATCACACTGGATGTCTTCCAATTCAATACTGCCAGAAAAAAGAACAATCGTGCAACCAGGCCGGCGTCTGCCATAAAAGACCAATTACCTGTATCATGCTTTACGATCCTGTTTGTGGGTGTGATGGACACACGTATAATAATGCATGCGAGGCTGCAATTGCTGGACAGAACGTTGATTTTAAAGGGCGATGTGTGCCGGATCAGTAATTAAATAAAAAAATTCGTTAAAATAAGGGCAGGATTTTTTATTACTTACACGTTACATTCTAAAAAACTGTGGGCTAGTTGGGTACGATAGGCAATTGGCATAATCCTGCAATTAATGTTGTATCATCAGTAGACATGCCACTTGAAATGCCGGCAACGACAATCAAGGCCACTACAAACAAAAACAAATATGAAAAGGCCCGAAATGGCCAACATTTTTTTTCTTCTTTTTTCTTGTTAATATATTTTTTCATAAATACCTCCTTTTTGGCTTTAATGCATATCTAATTAAATTTTTTATAAATCCTGATATCCTAGAATAGCATTAAACATGCCATTACCACAAAAAATGTTGTAACCTTTCAATATAACATTTAAATTGGATGATCTGTTTGATTATTTGTAAAGTATTGTGAATATGTGTAAAGCTATAGTGTTACTAGTGTAAAAAGATAGGCAGTGAGCGGTAAAAATAAAAAAAATTTTGATTTTGACTAAAAAGCAATATATGTTTATTTTAAAGAAAGATGGAAAGATTAATATGTCCAAATTCAAGGAGATGGTATGAGGAATCTAGCATATCCAGAAATTCGGTTATCCGAAGAAACTGTTCAAGTATATCAAAGTCCTACCCAAGCTGAACGGTTCATACAACCATCTGAAAAAACAAATATTTTTTATAAAAAAGCGATAAAATCGAATCATTACGACCCGTCTCGATCAAAAGACGGCTTGCGTGTCGATGAAATTACTTTTTGGACAGCCTATTACGAAGACCCAGATTTTCGATATGAATGGAACAATGGTGTGCTGGAGGAAAAACCGATGGCTTCAATTAATGAATGCTTATGTTCAACCTGGTTTATAATGATTATTACTGAATTTCTAAAAGCAAAACATATCAACCATATCATTGTAAATGATATCGGTTTTAAGCTGAACTTGCCTGGAAACTCAGTTATTCGAAGACCCGATCATGCGCTCATCTTGGGAAATAATGTGTACAAATGCGATCGTGATTCACGTTCCTATAAAGGTATTTACGATATTTGTATAGAATCATTGTCGCATTCCACACAACAATTCATCGATAGAGATACAGTTCAAAAAAAACGTGAATATTGTCAGGGAAGGGTCAAAGAATATTATATTATTGATCAAAAAGAAAAATATACTGCGTTTTATCGTCTCAATCGAAATGGCAATTACAGCAAATTAAACCCCAAAGATAACATTATTCGCTCAACAGTGCTAAAGGGGTTTCAGTTTCGGATAAAAGATATATACGAACAGCCTGATCTTAAAACATTGATAAATGACCCTGTTTATCAATCGTTTGTTGCGCTAGATTTACAGCAGGAGCGAAAAGCCAAGGAAGAAGAGCGAAAAGCTAAGGAAAATGAGCGAAAAGCTAAAGAAGAAGCTCTCATGCTTGTTGATCAGGAACGAAAAGCCAAGGAAGAAGCCTTAGCTATTGCGGAACAGGCGCTGATGGCTAAAAAAAAGCTCGAACAGAAATTAAAAGATAAAGGCATTGAAATTTAATTAAATTTTAATAATAAAACATTAATCAGAGGTAATAAACTATGCCACTTTACGAATTTAAATGTAATAAATGTGATGAATTTTTTGAAATTCTCGTGATGAACTCAAATGATACTGTTGAAATGAAATGTCCCAAATGTTCATCTGAAGAGTTTGAAAGAGTAATGAGTAAAACCAGTTACGCAATGGGTGAAGGTGGAAACTCCCCAGGACTTAGCACTCAGACACGATCATGTGCCAGTGGAAATTGTACCACCTATACCTTGCCGGGTCATTCACGAAGCTAAAATTTTTAAAAATTTAACTTGGTTGTTTAAATGACTTTTTGCATAATTTAAAGGACAGATTACCATGAAACAAAAATGCATTTTAATTATCGAGGACAACCCGATGAACATGGAGATGGCCACTGACCTCCTGGAAATTGCAGGTTATCAGGTCTTAAAAGCTGAAAATGCTGAGGATGGTATTCAAATGGCGCGTAAGTCTGAAAAAATAGACTTGATCTTAATGGATATTGCTCTGCCGGGTATGGATGGTATTGAGGCAACACGTGTTCTAAAAGATGATGAACAAACAAAAGATATCCCGGTAGTGGCTTTAACCGCTCATGCTATGAAAGATGACAATGACGCCGCCCTTGAGGTGGGATGTTCGGGCTATATAACCAAACCAATCAATACGCGAACCTTTGCTACAGCGGTGGGGCATTTTTTCTCACCGCATGTTAAGGGCAAGGGCGATGGATATTTTATTCATTATTTATAACTCCTAGCTCAGCTTGAAAAGATTATAGATTATTGGAGGCTTCATTAGCATATGATAACGTATATCTTTAATAACACAGATGCGCAATATTTTGATGACTGGTACACAGATCCAAAGAACAAGATGATTATTGAACGTGAGAATTCTTTGATGTTTGACATGCTCCAGCCTGCACGCGGTGAACATATTCTTGGAATTGGATGTGGTACGGGTCAACGATTATTCAGATTCCTAGAGCGTGGTCTGACTGTCTCCGGAATCGACTCATCGGAAGCCATGATTGATGCCGCTGAAAAAAACCTGGGAAACCGCGTTGATTTACATATTGGAAATCCGGAATCGTTACCTTTTGATGACAACAGTTTTAATGCTTCAATATTAATCAATACTCTTGAGTTTTGCAAAGATTACCAGGCAGCTCTGGAAGAAGCGGCTCGTGTCACAAAAGATCGTTTATTTATTGGACTTTGGAACAAATATGCAATTAAGGATGTCTGGATTCAAATCAAAGAAATGTTTCCACAAATTCCTTTGTCCGCCATTCATTTATTAACAAGTGGTGAAATAAAACGACACTGTAAATCAATCCTTGGCGATATCCCTGTTGAGTGGCGAACAACCGGACAACCCGGTGAGGGGGCGGACAACTTTTTTGGCGAAATGATCGACCAGTTGACGTTTCTTAAACGTTGTCCATTTGGCACGTTCATGGGGGTCAGTGTCATTCTTTTACCGAGTTTTCGGCTACGTCCTTTAGACCTTGAAATTGAAAAGAAAAGCGAAGTTATGGCAGGAGCAATATAATGAAAGAAGCTTTGTTATATAAAAAACACACTGACGCTAGCGTAACTTGCCATCTATGTAATCATCACTGCATGATTCAACCCGGAAAATTTGGGATTTGCCATGTCAGACAAAACGTCGATGGTTTTTTATTCACCCATGTTTATGACCGCATTGTTGCTGAGCATATTGATCCCATTGAAAAAAAGCCCTTGTTTCATTTTTTGCCCGGGACCCGAAGCTACTCAGTAGCAACTGTTGGGTGCAATTTTAAATGTCGATTTTGTCAAAATGCCAATATTGCGCAAATGCCATCAGACCAGGGGCAAATAGCTGGCATGCCTTTGCCTCCTGAACAGGTAATAAAAACAGCCAAAAAGAATCAATGTCAAACGATTTCATATACATATACAGAGCCAACCATCTATTTTGAATTTGCATTAGATACAGCAAAAAAAGCGCATGAGCAGGGAATTAAAAATATATTTGTTTCTAATGGGTTTATGTCCACAGAGGCAATTCAGATGATAGCTCCCTGGCTGGATGCTGCCAATATTGATTTAAAATCTTTTAATAATGGCTTTTATCGAAAATACTGCGGCGGAAGTCTTCAGCCCGTGCTGAAGAATCTTGTCTCCTTAAAGCAGAATAATGTCTTTTTGGAAATCACCACCCTTGTGGTTACAGGATTGAATGACAGCCCTGATGAAATCAAGGAATCCGCTGAATTCATTGTAAAAGAACTGGGGCCGGATACACCATGGCACCTAAGCCGGTTTCATCCCACTTATTGCTTGCAAGATCGGCCATCTACACCACTAGAAACCTTGCAAAAAGCAAGAAAAATTGGCATGGATACTGGACTTCGTTATGTATTCACCGGAAATGTTCCCGGTGACAGGGGGGAAAGTACATTTTGTCATCAATGTGGAAAATTGTTGATTGATCGGTATGGATTTCGTATTCAACAGACTTTGCTTGATGGCAACAGGTGTCCGGATTGCCAAACACCAGTAAATATTGTGTTATAATATTTTGCCCCATTTTGATCATGTAGAGTCTGTTTTCCTCTACATGATCAAAAGGCAATGCTACAGATCTTTATAATCAAATGAATCTTTTGGTGGATTCTGGAGCCAGTCTTTAATTGCATCTCTGATTTTTCGGACTTCAATTAGTTTTTCTGCATCCGTTCCTTCAACACCTGCCGGATCAGGAAATGGCATATGCCACCTTTTTGTAATCCCTGGAAACACAGGACATTTTGCCTCTTCTTCACCGCAAACAGTGATAATGTGTTGATATAATTTTCCGGCTTTGTATAATTCAAAGACACTCTGTGGCTTTTTTGCTGACAAATCAATCCCTACTTCATTCATTACTTGAACAACCAAAGGGTTAACTTTCTCAGCTGGCTCGAAACCTGCACTCTCAACTACTAATTTGTCTCCAGCCATTTGGCTTAATAATGCTTCAGCCATTTGACTTCGGCCACTATTGTGTTGACAAATAATTAAAACACGATTTTTAGACATTTTAATCTCCTTTAATTTTTTTAATTTGATTTTTATATTATTTTTGTCGTAAGTTTGTCAGATTAAAATGAAACTCTTGTGAATTGATATCAACTGTGTTGAAAAACAATGTAAAAAGAGTTAAGAACTGTTATTTAATTTTTTAATTTTTACTAGAATACCACGCTATCAATTAGGCCCCATAACAACAATCATTAACAGGCATAAACAAATGGAAAAAAAAAATACAACCAAGGAAACCAGAGAAAAGGTTTCAAAAGAAGATATGGATATTTTTCGGAAGGCGATTGACCTTCTGGTGCCAGATGTTCTGAAAAAATCTTTATTGCTGGGTTTGTCTGGCGAGTTTTTTTCTGAGGAAACCATTCGTAAAATGCTCAATGATATCCAAATGCCATCAGACCTGGTTCAATTTGTTGTGCATCAAACATCAAAATCCAAGAATGAGTTGATCCGAATTATTTCTGAGGAAATTCGAAATATCATTGTTCAAGCCCAAATTGGAGAACAAGTAAAAAAATTCATTAAAGGCTTCAAAATTAATATCAAGCTTGAGGTCAGTTTTGATCCCAGAGATGATGAAAAATTTGTGGAACAATCATCAAAAGACAAAAAAAAGAAGCAACCGGATAAACCAGATGAATAAAAAAGACGCTAATTCTTGACTTATGATCCTTTTCGCGTTATAAGTCAAGATTTACTGAATTCAAATATGTTGTATTGATTTCAAAATCAATGCTTGAAAAGAAAGGAGCAAAGTAATGGCTTTACCCAAGCGAAAGATATCCAAATCAAGACGCGACAAACGTCGTACACATCAAAAGTTGGTCGCACCAAATGTCAACAAATGTCCTCAGTGTGGTGAGGCAAAGCTGCCACATCATATGTGTCCGGAATGTGGATCCTACAAAGGGCGAACGGTTATGGACATTGAAGAATAATTGTTATTTCCTGATGGTAAATCATGTGTGAAAAACAATCCAAAAAAGTAGCTGTAGTTACTGGCGGTTCTCGTGGTATTGGTCGGGTACTGGTTCAAACCCTGGCGAATACAGGCATGCAAGTGTTTTTTAATTATTCATCACCAGATGACACCGATGCCCGACAAACAGAGGCAATGGTATTGGAAAATGGCGGTTTTTGTCGCGCTTTTCGTGCGAATATATCAAAAAATGAAGATGTTGATGGCTTTATTAAAGAAGTCATAAATCAGGCCAATGGCATTCATATTTTAATCAATAATGCGGGGGTTACAAAAGATGGACTTTTGGTAACCATGCGAGAGTCTCATTGGGATCAGGTAATGGATACCAACCTTCGCGGCGCATATTTGTGCACAAAAGCAGCTTTAAAGCCCATGATTCGACAGCGATGGGGTAGAATTATCAATATTTCATCAGTGGTGGGAATCACAGGAAATGCAGGGCAATGCAACTATGTCGCTGCCAAAGCAGGTTTAATTGGGTTTACCAAATCTGTGGCTCAGGAAATGGCCTCACGTCAGATAACAGCAAATGTGGTTGCTCCCGGTTTCATTCAAAGTCAAATGACAGATTCGATGACTGAGCATCAAAAACAAAACATTATTAACCGCATTCCAATGCAGCGCATTGGTACACCTGAGGATGTCGCCGCGTGTGTAAGTTTCTTGGCATCAGACGAGGCTGGATATATTACAGGTCAGGTATTTCAGGTATGTGGTGGATTGGCTATGTAAAATCAACTTCCCAACTATAGAGGTGTATTATGTCTTTAAAAGAAAAAGTTTTCAAGTTGATTGAAGAAAAACTTGAAATTGATTCAGATGAAATTGTTCCTGAGGCATCATTTGTTAATGACCTGGGGGCAGATTCCCTGGATCTGGTGGAACTAATCATGTCAATGGAAGAAGAATTCGACATTGATATCGATGACAGAGACGCAGAAAAGTTAAAAACAGTTCAGGATGTTCTTGATTATCTTGAAAAAACCACTTGATGACAATAAATATGTCAAAGTCACGATCAGATGTTAGACGTGTTGTTATAACCGGAATTGGTATCGTTTCACCCTTGGCTGTGGGGACAAAGAAAACATGGTCAGCCCTCTGTGAAGGAAAATCTGGCGTGAGACCAATCACACGGTTTGATGCTTCGAAAATGGACACTCAAATTGCGGCTGAAGTTCAATATTTTGACAAAAGTGACTTTTTTACCAAAAAGGATGCGCGACATGTTGAAGACTTTGTTGCCTATGGGGTGGCATCGGCGCGAATGGCTGTGGATGATGCGCACCTGAAAATTTCATCACAAAATGCGCATCGGGTGGGAGTTTTTTCAGGTTGTGGTTTTGGTGGTCTTTATTGCATTGAACAAACCCATACCCGATTACAGGAGCAACGCTCAAAACGAACCAACCCTTTTTTTATACCATCGGTGATTAACAATATGTCATCCGGTATGATTGGTATTCAATTAAAGGTCAAGGGCCCAAATGCAACAATTTCAACGGCTTGTGCATCCGGTGCCCATGCAATAGGCGAAGCCTGTCATGTTATTTTAAGAGGCGATGCTGATATTATGATTACCGGTGGTGTAGAGTCAGTCATCAGCCCCTTGTGTATTGCCGGTTTCAATGGTATGAAAGCCTTATCTAAAAGAAATCATGCACCAGAACAAGCCTCACGTCCTTTTGACAATGATCGCGATGGTTTTGTTGTAGGGGAGGGCGCTGGCATGCTGCTTCTTGAGGAATTGAATCACGCCCTTGAGCGCTCAGCTAACATTTATGCTGAGATCGTCGGATTTGCCATGAATAGTGATGCTTTTCATATCAGTCAACCAGACACAGACGGTGCTGCAACATGTATGAAACAAGCCTTATTACGATCAGGGATAAAGGAAACAGACATTGATTATATTAATGCACATGGCACATCGACGCGTTTAAATGATATTTCTGAAACACGTGCCATTCATCAGGTTTTTGGCACACATGCCAAAAAACTGGCTGTCAGTTCAACAAAGTCAATGACCGGGCATTTATTGGGCGGTGCCGGGGGCCTGGAAAGTGCGATTTGTGTTATGGCGATCAAAAATGAAATGATACCACCAACAATCAATTTAGATATGCCTGATCCTTTATGTGACTTGGATTACGTTCCCAATCAGGCCCGGTCTCAAAAAATTGTGTATGCCATGAATAACTCATTCGGTTTTGGTGGCGCAAATGCATGTTTGATTTTTAAACAGTTTGACAGGTGCTAAGAGACGCTTGCCCTTACAGAACTGATTATCAAGTGTCCTGACCCACCTGAAAGGAAGAACATGATGAAAAATATTTTCAAAAGCATGATTTTCATATCAGTAATTAGTATAGCATGGGCCAATTATGGTAATGCACAGAATGAAATCCAACAACAATCCCAACCATCTCATTTGCCCTCCTCGCAGTCTCCGCCCTTTCAAGATGATTTTCCTTTGTTTCCTGATGAATACGAACCTGTTGAAGCCACTTATCGGCCACAGGCCTATCAGGAAGAATCGAATTTGTCTGCAATACTGGATACTCGATTGGGAATTCGTACCCAATCTTCTATTCATCAGGATGAGTTTTCCATTGGCGAGGCACGATTACAGTTCAAGTACGAGCATAAAGTTGAAGCCATGACATTCAATGCCAGCGCTGATTTGGTTGTGGATCCGATATTGGATCAATATGACATTCGTTTAAAAGATGGCACCGGCTTGATTGACATTCGTAAACTCAACCTGACTTTTATACCATCGGATTATATGGATCTAATCCTGGGGCGTCAAACATTATCATGGGGAACAGGCGACTTGATGTTTATCAACAATCTTTTTCCAAAAGATTGGCAGGCACTGTTTATTGGCAGAGATGAGAGTTATTTCAATGCGCCAACTGATGCTGTCAAGCTGGGATTTTACAGCATGTTTATGAATATGGATCTGGTCTATGTACCCTGGTTTGATAGAGACCGAATTCCATCTGGAGAACGTTTCGGCTATTATAATTCAGTTAGTGGACAACGTGTGGGACAAAATCAGGTGATGGATTTTGAAAAAAGAGATGATCTTTTTGATGATGATGAATGGGCGACCCGTCTGTACAACACGTTTGGCGACCTTGAGTTGGCTTTATATACCTACTATGGGTATTGGAAAAGTCCGGGTGGCATCGAGCCCTTTTCCTGGAAAAGAACTTACCCCCGCTTGAATGTCTATGGATTCAGCGCACAAGGTCCTGTGGCGCATGGTATGGCGTGCTTTGAGATGGGTTTGTACGAATCCAGAGATGACAAAGCCGGTGGAAATCCCTATATCAATAACAGTCAGTTGAGACTATTATTCGGATATCGTTTTGACCTTCCCAACCAAATGCAGTTGAGTACACAATACTATATTGAGATCATGCGGGATCATCAGAAATATCAGGAAAGCCTGGCTGAAGATAGCCCGCCAAACGATGAAGGCCGACATGTGATCACTGTCCGATTGACTCGACAATTGACTCATCCCAATATCCACATGTCTCTGCTCACCTATTATTGTCCCACAGATACCGATTTATATGCGCGTCCGACCATACAATATATTTTTGATAATAATTTTACTTTGCTTACCGGCGCCAATATTTTTGTGGGTAATGAAGACCATACCCACTGGGGACAATATGAGCGAGATTCAAATATTTATGTGGGAATGCAATATCGATTTTAACAATTAGAAAAAAAGGAAAAAATCAAAATGGTACATTCTTCACGAATTTTGGGTGTAGGCATGTATTTGCCCGCACGAGTCGTTCCAAACACAGAATTGGAACAAATTAAGTCATTAGAAACATCGGATGAATGGATTCAACAACGTACCGGCATTAAATCCAGACATTATGTGGCGCATGAAAGTGGTACAGACATGGCTTACGAAGCATCAGTCAAGGCATTGGACAATGCCAACATGACAGCAGATGACATTGATTTTATTATTTATGCCACACTCAGTCCGGATCATTATTTTCCTGGAAATGGATGTCTGCTTCAGGACAGATTGCTTGGCGATCGGCCAGTGGGTGCCCTTGATGTCAGAAATCAATGCTCAGGCTTTATCTATAGCCTGACTGTTGCTGACAGCTTAATCAAATGTGGACAATATAAAAACATTCTGGTTGTCGGTTCGGAGGTTCATTCTCGCGGCCTTGATTTCAGCAAAGATGGCAGGTCTGTTACAGTCTTGTTTGGCGATGGTGCCGGTGCCGCAATAGTGGGACCATCAACAGAGGGACATCAGGGGATTCTGGGACATTCGCTCTATGCCGAGGGAAAACATGCTGATGCTTTATGGATGGAATATCCCTGCAATGCCGATGATTTTTTTATTTCCCATGAAGATCTGGATGCGGGGCGTCAGTATCCCAAAATGAATGGACGTATGGTTTTCAAGCATGCCACGCGTCGCATGGTTGAGGTTTCAAAAGAGGTTTTAGAAAAATCCGGCAAGACTGTTGATGATATTGATGTTGTGTTGTTTCATCAGGCGAACCTTCGGATCAACCAGATGACAGCTTCTATGCTGAAGATTCCTGAAGAAAAAATGGTCAATACCATTGAATGGACTGGTAATACAACTGCAGCAACTATTCCCATATGCATGTGCACAGCCCTCAACCAGGGAAAATTAAAAGAAAATGATCTGGTGCTAATTTGTGGTTTTGGGGCTGGTTTTACTTGGGCGGCATCTTTATTGTATTGGTAATGCGGTAAGACTGCCTGGGACTGAAACCCTAGGCGGTCGTGACTTTGCCGAAATTTTTTACACTGTTGAACATGAAAGGAGAGATCAATGAGTACAAATGAACAAGAATTTTGGAAAGCGCTGAAGCATTTAACAACATCAATTGCCAACCTCACCAATCAAATTGCTGAGGCTGAAGCAAAAAGAATTGAATCTGACAGAAAATTTAAAGAACAAATGGATGAGGCTGAAGCAAAAAGAACTGAATCTGACAGAAAATTTAAAGAACAAATTGCTGAGGCTGAAGCAAAAAGAATTGAATCTGACAGAAAATTTAAAGAACAAATTGCTGAGGCTGAAGCAAAAAGAATTGAATCTGACAGAAAATTTAAAGAACAAATGGATAAATCTGTTGAACTTCAAAAACAATTTGCTAACCAGCTTATAAAAGAAATGAAAGAAGATACTAAAAAAATGAAGAAAGACACTGAAAAAATGAAAAAAGACACTGAAAAAATGAAAGAAGATACGAGAAAACTCAAAAAAATTGTTGGAGGAATTTCAAATAATAATGGTTATTATGCTGAAGCAGCTTTTTACAACAGCCTTTCACGTCTGATGTCTGTTGGTGATATGCAATTTGATACCATTCACCGGAATCTTCATTGTAAGAGCAATGGTATCGAAGACGAATTTGATATTGTTTTAACCAGTTCCTCATCATTAATTATCGTTGAAGTCAAATATAATTTTAATCCGGGCGATCTCCCCACAGTATCAAAAAAAATTAAGAACTATAGGCATTTATTTCCATATTTCAAAAATTATCAAATAATCGGAGGTATTGCGGGCTTGACCATGCCTGATATAACCATTGAAGAAGCTAAAAAATACAATTATCTGGTTTTAACTCAGGAAGGGAATGACTTGAAAATTTTGAATCATCCAGAGTATGACAATTTTTTAGCGCATTCCAGCTCCAAAGCCTCTTTCAGGAGAAAACATGTTTAAAGAACCAAGGACCGACTTACAATTTTCATGGGCCGACCTGGGAGACATTGAGACCGGTCGTCCCAACCTGGGAACAACAACTCATGTAGCAGTATATCGGTTGATGCAATACACCTTGCGAGATGTTCTCATTCAACGATTTGATCCGCAAACAGCATCACAAATTTTATACGATGCTGGCAAAAGTGCAGGATTGAACTTTTGCAAAAATATTCTGGATACCACACTGGAGTTAAATGACTTTGTGGCTGCTCTCCAGGATGCCTTAAAAAAATTTGGAGTCGGAATTTTACGTGTTGAAAAAGCCGATCTTGAAAACAACTCATTTGTTCTCGCAGTTGAGGAAGATTTAGATTGCTCTGGCCTGCCAATGATCAATGAAACAGTTTGCGATTATGATGAAGGATTCATTGCCGGCATTTTGGAGCAATACACGGGTCAGACATTTGACGTTAAAGAAATCGATTGCTGGGCAACTGGTGACAGAGTTTGCCGGTTTACCGCCAGTCAGGTTTAATGGAGTTTTATTTGATGCGAGCGGTAATTCAAAGAGTTCTGGAAAGCGATGTGTTTGTTGAAAATGATTGCGTCGGACGCTCTCGTGAAGGCATGTTGATATATCTTGGAGTAAAAAAAGACGATGAACAAAAAGATGCTGAATATCTGGCAGATAAAATTGTAAACCTCAGGATTTTTGACGATGAAAAAGGGAAGATGACTCGCTCCTTGATAGATATTTCTGGTAGTGTGTTGGTTATTTCCAATGTGACATTATATGCAGATTTCAGCAAAGGACGAAGACTTTCATTTGATAAGGCAGCATCACAAGATAAAGCCAATACTCTGTATTTGTACTTTGTTCAAAAGGTCAAAGAAAAAGGTCTTTTGGTAGAAACCGGTCAGTTTGGCAAAATGATGAAAATATCTTCAATAAGTTCCGGTCCGGTTACCTTAATTCTGGAAAGTGAATAAAAAAAGGCAATCTTGTTTCCAAGATTGCCTTCTTAAAAAGTGCCGGGGGAGAGAATCGAACTCTCACGGGCCGAAGCCCGGGGGATTTTGAGTCCCCTGCGTCTACCAATTTCACCACCCCGGCATTAAATATAAAGAGCAATATAAGCGACTTTTTATCATATGTCAAGGTTTTATGTGATTTTTTTTAATTACATCAAGGAATCATTCATTAATTGTTAAAAAAAAAGGATAAGCGCATGAAAACAAAAACGAAACTGATTCTGGGTACATCAATTGTATTTATCGCAGTCATCAGCCTGTGGATTGCCTGGAATTTCATGATTCCCAGTCAGGATATCCGAAAACGATTCAAAGATATGCAGGCCGATGCTTCTGGCCTTGAAAGAGTCATTACCCATACCCTGTACGATGGCACCAAAAAACAATGGAAATGTCGGGCTAAAGTCTATCCTTTTCCATCAGATACCGGCAATGGATCTGCTTTTTCGTTTATTGATGTTAATAGCAAAAAAGTGATATGCGGTCCAGGCTGGCGGATTGAGGAACAATAATGAAAAAAAATAAGCTGAAAACAATCATTATTCATATTTGGAGACTGTTTCCTTCGATCCTTTTAATCGCATTACTTTGCTGTGCAACATGGCTGTATCAAAATGTTCAGGCCAAAAAGGCCCTCATTGCGGCTGAGAAAGCCGCTCAGATGAAACAGGAACGGCCCAAAACCAATGTTATCACATTAAAACTTCAGCCAGAGTTGATTCAAGATCGTATCAATTTTCCGGGTATAGTCAAAGCCTGGGTCAAACTCAATGTTCTAGCAGAGGTCCAGGGACGCCTGATTCATCTCGCAGTCAAGGAAGGGGATGCGGTTCGTAAAGGTCAGTTGCTGGCCAAAATTGATGCCAGGGATTATCAAAATACATTGTTATCCATTGAGGCATCGTATAAAGCCGCAAAGGCATCGGCCGAGCGTTTAAAAGAATTGTATCAAAAAAAATTGACCACACAGTCTCAATTGGATGAGGCAATTGCGCGGATGGACAGCACCAAAGCCAATATGGACACTGCCAATTTGAATCTGAAACGATGCGCCATTCGGTCGCCGATCGCTGGAATTGTCAATATGCGCTATGTTGAAAAAGGCCAGTATATCAATTTGTCCGATTCAATTGTTGAGGTGATTCAGATCGATCGCGTCAAAATTGCTGTGGGCATTCCTGAGTCAGATGTTGATGCGGTCCGCAAACTTAATCAGTTTGATGTTACCATTGATGCCCTCAACAAAACCTTTTCTGCCAATAAATATTTTTTCTCCAAAACTGCTGATCAATCTGCCAGACTTTATAATCTGGAAATGGTGGTGAAAAATTCAGATTATGAAATTCTTCCGGATATGTTTGCCCGTGTTGAAATTGTAAAACGTTCGGTCACCGATGGTATCTCCGCTCCGCTCTATTCAATCCTGACCCGAAATAATCAACGACTCGTATTCATTGAAAAAGATGGCCAGGCCTATGCCCGCCCTGTCGTTCTGGGCGTTCAGGATAAGTGGCGAATTGAAATTAAGGAAGGGCTCTCAGCAAATGATCACTTGATTGTTATGGGGCATCGCGATGTCGGCGATATGCAGCCGGTTAATGTGATCCGAACCATTGATAGCATAGAGGAATTGGAAAAGTGATAATTTCAGATACTGCTGTAACCAATCGTGTCAGTGTGCTGGTTCTGGCGCTCATGATATTTGTCTTTGGCATGCACGCCTACTCGGTACTGCCCAGAGAAAATTCACCGGATATTACGATTCCTTATGTCTTTGTGTCTACCTACTACAAGGGCGTGGCGTCATCAGATATCGAATCGTCGATTACCACACAGATTGAAAAAAAACTTAAAGGTCTGGATCGGGTCAAAAAAATTCAATCGGTCAGCTCTGAGGGTTTGTCTCAAATTAATATTGAATTTCTTCCTGGAACCGATATCGATGAAGTCCTTCAGAAGGTCAAAGACAAAGTGGATGAAGCCAAAAATGAGCTGCCCTCAGACCTGGAAAACGATCCACTTATTTTTGAAGTTAATTTCTCAGAAATGCCCATCGTGGTGTATCTTCTCAATGGCACCTGTGGAATTCCCTGCCTAAAAAAAATTGCGGATGATTTAGAGGATGATATTGAAGGCATCCCGGGTGTTCTTGAGGTCGAGGTTACAGGCGGAATGGAGCGAGAAATTAAAATAGAAATTGATCCTGACCGGCTGGCCTATTACCGGATTCCCATCACTGCTTTTGAACAGGTCTTGTCTGATGAAAACCAAAACACTTCTGGCGGTGATATCACTTTAGGAGAAGGTCGTTATCAATTACGCATTCCAGGTGAATTCAAAACACCTGAGGAAATTTATGACCTGGTAATCAGTTCTCACGAGGGAAATCCTGTATACTTAAAAGATGTTGCACGGGTTGTGGATGGCTTCAAAGATGAAACCAGCCGGTCGCGTTTAGATGGTCGCGACGCAGTGAGTATCTCTATAAAAAAGCGCATTGGTGAGAATATCATTGCTATTAGTGAAGAAATTGATTCTCTTATTGAATGGCATCACAAACGATGGCCACAAGGTACACAAATTACAAAGGTTATGGATCGCGCCAAAGAGATTCATTTGATGGTTGCCGATCTGGAAAACAATATTATTTCTGGTTTGATCCTGGTTATTGTTGTCTTGCTGTTTGCCCTGGGATTTCGCAATGCCGTTTTGGTGAGCATGGCGATTCCTTTTTCCATGTTTTTATCGTTTATTCTGCTGCAAGCAATGGGGATTACACTGAATATGGTCGTCCTGTTCAGCCTCACGCTGGCTTTGGGAATGCTGGTTGATAATGCAATTGTCATTGTAGAAAATATTTATCGTTACATGGAACAAGGTGTTCCCCGCGTGACTGCAGCCATGAAAGCAACCTCTGAGGTGGCCTATCCAGTGATTGGGTCCACACTCACGACGCTGGCTGCATTTTTCCCCATGATTTTTTGGCCGGGGATTATGGGAGAGTTCATGAAATATCTGCCCATAACCCTGGTCGTTACGCTCTTTTCATCTCTGATTGTCGCCCTGGTGATCAATCCTGCCTTGTGCGCATTTTTTATCAAGATTCGTGGATCCAATAACAATCAGGCTACTGATTTTGAGGCCATTCAGGCTGCCGGAGAAAAACCTATTGAAATTAAAGGTTTTCTTCTAAAAAGCTACAATTATATCATGCGCGGTGCTTTAGAGAATCGGCTGGCTGTGATGGCCATGGCCTTTACAATTTTGTTTATTTTGTTTCAAATCTGGATGTTTCAAGTCGGCGCGGAAAAGGCTGTAGAATTCTTTCCCCCCATTGATCCCAAGGATGCCTACGTCAATGCAGAAATGCCGGAAGGTGCTGACCTGGAATACATTGACCGGATCATGAAAAAAATTGAAATTGCAGTCACCGGTCTGGCTGGCAATACCAGTGATCCTGAAAAATTTGTGGTAAAAGATTACAATAAAGCCTTTACCACCAAAGAGCATCAATTATTCAGAGGTGGAACATTCAAAAGCCCCAGTGATTTGCCCAATGTAGAACATGTGTATGCCAAAAGTGTTGAAACCAGTGGCGCCAATATATTTGATAGCAATTCTCCCAATCATATTGGCGTTCAGTTTCTGGATTTTGAGGATCGAATCACTCCCTCAATTGATGATCTGGATACCATCCGCAATCGTGTCAAATACATTCCAGGTGCTGAAATCACTGTTCAAGAGGCTCAAGAAGGCCCGCCAACCGGTTCCCCAATTAATATAGAAATTTCAGGTGATGATTTTCAAACCCTTGGCCGATTGTCTCGTCAAGTTCGAGATATTTTACAAAACATTCCCCATGTCATGGATATTCAGGATGACTTCACTGAAGGCATTCCCTCCATCCAGATTTCCATCGACCGCCAAAAAGCAGCGCTCTTTAACCTTTCGACCAACTGGATTGGTCACACACTGAAAACCGCCTTTAATGGTCTCGATGTTTCCACATATCGTGAAAATGATGAGGATTATGACATTACTGTCACATTTGGCGAAAGTAACCGCCAAAAAGCAGTTGTACTAAAAAAGCTCATGATTCTCTCTCCCGGTGGCCAGCTGGTTCCATTGACAACCATTGCAGATATTAAATATGCGGGTAGCATTGGTGATATTGTCCGAATCAACCACGAGCGCGTGGTCACAGTGAAGGCCAATGTCGATGAAACCAAAATTCCGGGCCCGGTGGCACGCCAGGAATCTGAAGACCGCCTCAAGGATTTTCCATTGCCATCAGGGTACAAAATCAAATTCACTGGAGAATTTGAGGACCAAAAAGAATCCGAAGAATTTCTAACCGGTGCGTTTGCCATTGCGCTTTTTCTGATTTTTTTGATCCTGGTGACATTATTTAATTCAGTCACTCAGCCACTCATTATTATGACCTCGGTGGTTTTATCTCTGGGTGGCGCTTTCCTTGGCCTGACTGTGATTAACTCTCCTTTTGGCGTCATAATGTCCGGCGTGGGGGTCATTTCACTGGCTGGCGTTGTGGTGAACAACGCCATTGTTTTGATTGACTACACCAATAAACTTGTTGAGCGTGGACTATCTGTATCCGATGCTGTCGTATCCGCTGGTGCGACACGTCTTCGACCGGTAATTTTGACAGCAATCACCACTGTTTTAGGACTTTTACCGATGGTCACTGGAATTTCATATGATTTCCACCGCATGGCAATGTCCTATACCAGTGATTCTTCACAATGGTGGCAATCCATGTCTATCGTTGTGATATTTGGCCTGGTCGTGGCAACTTTTTTAACCCTTGTGGTTGTGCCGGTTTTGTATTCCTTGTTTCAGTCCATGAACACCGGGCGTCAGAAGGCAGTTGAAACTATACAATACTGGTATTGGTGGCCTGTAAGACGATTTCTTGAGGACGACGATATATCATATGAAGACGATGCTTCATATGAAAAGGAAGCAGAAGATAAAGGCGGAACAATTGTTTGGGGTCATTTAGAACACCAGGACAGAAATGGGGCGCCACAGTTTTAGTGTCGAGTTTGTTCGTCGGACAGGCTTCACCTATCTTGCATTGGGAGTAAACAAGGCCTTGCCCAATAATTTAAAATCAGCAATCAATTTTTGAGCTTCTTTTCCAGTGATCCAGCTGGAAAACAGTTTTGCTGTCGGATACCTTGCCGATGAACAATGTTTGGGGTTAATACAAATCACGCTGTACTGATTTTTCAAACAAGCATCGCCCTCAACCTGACAGATTAGTGGTGGTTTGTTTTTGTGGCTATGAGCAAATTTAATAAACGTTCCACGATCTGTCATAATGTAGCCATTTTTTTCGGTTGCTACCCGAATGCTGGCCAACATTCCCTGTCCGGTTTGAACATACCAGGAATTTCGATCGGGTATGGGCAATCCTGCCTGTTTCCAGAGCTTTTTTTCTTTTTTGTGCGTGCCGGAATTATCTCCGCGACTGACAAAAATTTGTTTCTTGTCCTGAATCCTTTTGAGTGCTTTTTCGATGGAAAGACCTTTGATGGATGCGGGATCATTGGGAGGCCCGATGATTATAAAATCATTGTACATAATTTCCAGTCGATCAACACCATAGCCAGCCGCAACAAATTTTTTTTCTGCTGGCGGCGCATGCACCATGAGGATATCCACATCGCAATTTTCGCCCATTTTTAATGCCTTACCGGTTCCAACTGCTGTCCATCGCAAATCAATGTTTGTGGATTTTTTGACATGGGGTAGCAAATAATCCAGCAGCCCCGTGTTATCAGTACTGGTGGTGGTTGCCATCATCAGTACTGATTGTCCGGCTCCTGCCAACTGAACCATGGAAAATGTGCAAATAAGAATGATCAGACTTTTTAATGCATTTTTCATTTGTATCTCCTTTTTGTTTGTTTGGGTTATTCTGAGAAAAGAAAAGAGCTTATACCACAAAAAAAGATAAATACAAACGAAAAATGGCATCCTTCATTTACCAGTTAACACTTTTCTCGTTCCCAGGCTCTGCCTGGGAACGCATGCCCGGCGGCTCTGCCGCCTATACCAATGCTTAGGCGGCAGAGCCGCCAAGTATGCATTCCCAGGCA
>Ga0272440_1001021_pt1 | contig 23337 bp, 14 predicted proteins | sample SSMMMBAug17_FD_192440 | JGI IMG/M metagenome (GOLD analysis project Ga0272440, IMG submission 192440) | Marine sediment archaeal communities from Little Sippewissett salt marsh, Falmouth, MA, United States - SSM-MMB-Aug17 | ecosystem: Environmental > Aquatic > Marine > Wetlands > Sediment ...
TTGCTAAAGTCAATAGCCTTTTTGATAAACGATTGATGATCCTTTGCAACCCAGTCATCCAAACCAAGAGCTTTCATTAAACATGTTCCAATTCGAGATGAATGCCGGTTGCCTTCAAGGGTTAAAATGGGAATTCCCATCCATAAAGCATGACACGATGTGGTATGTCCTGTCCAGGGAAAGGTATCTAACATAATATCAATATGATGATGTCGTCTTAAGTAATGATCAAATGGTAGCGTTCCAATAAATCTGGTACGTTTGTTGGAAACACCATGACTTTCAAAACAAGACTGAAAATATCGAACAATATCAGGATCGTCATAAGCCGCCGCTTGAAGCATCAATGAAGCATCAGGTAGTTGGTTTAAAATGTCAACCCACAATCGAATCACTGCATCAGATATTTTTGACGTATTGTGAAATGCACCAAATGTCAATTTTTTTCTGTCAAGCGCTGGCAACCGAGAAATCGGAACATTATTTCCTAAAGGAGGAAAACAAAAGAAATGGGGTTCTACACGAATTAATGTCTCTGTATGAAATTTATCGGATACTCCCTCAGGATCAACAACCAAATCTGTCAGACGATAATCAATATGTTTCAAACCCGTTGTTGTAGGATAACCTAAATACGTTATTTGAATTGGGGCTGGATGAAAAGTCATCACCAGAACACGACTGTTGGCGGTATAACCTGCCAGATCCACTAAAATATCAATCCCATCTGATTGAATTTGTTTTGCCAATGCCCGGTCATCTAATTCATGCACAAATAAAAAACGTTTGACTCTTTTCTGAATGGTTTCTGTGGTTTGATCAGGTTTTGATACATGAGCGTAACAATAAACTTCCAATTCTTTCACATTATAATGAATTAAAGCTGGTTCAATAAAATATCCCACAGAATGTCCCCTGAAATCAGGTGATATATATCCAATTCGCAAAGGTCGATGAGGATCAGGATAATTCGAAAAAATTTGATTTTTTTTTGAACTTAAGGGGAAAGTTTTTCCCCATTTCACATGATGTTGAAACAATTCTTTTGATGTTATTTCAGGACAATAATTAAGATATAATAAAAAATTACTGTGCGCTACACGAGAATCAGGTTCAATTTCAATCACTTTTTGTATATGATGAATGGCATCAGACATTCTTCCAATCAAGCGGTATGCTTGAGATAAATTGGTGTGGGCCCCGGGGTTATTTGGATCACATTCAAGGGCTATATTGAAATGCTCAAAAGCTTTGTTCCATTGTTTCATTTCAATATAACATGTACCGAGATTTACATGAAGGCAGGCATCTTTGCTATTAGATTGTAAAGCTTTCACGTAGCAGTCATGGGCTCTGAAAATATCTCCTTTTTGAAAAGATAAGTTCGCTTCCTGAATCAAATTTTTCATTGCAGCTTATCCTATATATCACATTAATTGAGCGGCCTGCATCATAGGGCGCATTTCAGGAAACTGATTTGTCATTTGCTTCATTACATCAATAACTTGCTGTAATGTTTTTGGGTAATTCATTTGAGATTGTTGTTGAAGATTTTGGTGTTCACTCATTTTTTGCTCGACAATTTGTTCGGCAGGCAAGAAGTCGGCAAAAAGAATAGTGTAAGTAATAAGAAAGCAAGTATAGAACAATGGATGCATTGTTTTCATATCTCCTCCATATGACAATCATATTTATGGATAATTACTAAATAAGTTATTCGTTACAATGGAGTAGGCTTTTATTAATTCTTCAATACCCTGATCTAATGAGTATTTCGTTGTATAACCTTTTTTTTGTATTTTGTCATTACTAACAATATAATTTCTTTGATCCGGATCTGAGCCAATATCAGCTTCAACAAATTTAAATAAAGGCAAATAGCGTTGAATAATCACACATAATTCTTTTTTGCTTAAATTGGCATTATCCAATCCAAGATTATAGGTTTGTTCCTTCATCTGTTCAAAATGTTCGATACAAAAAACAAATGCAGATACAGCATCTCGAATATGAAGATAATTTCTTTTAAAATGAGACTCAAATAAGACCAATATTTTATCATACATAGCACGATATACAAAATCATTAACCAATAAATCCATCCGCATACGTGGGCTTGTTCCAAACAAAGTGGCAAAACGAAAGGTAATTGAATTACCAGCATCGATTATTTTTTTTTCAATATCAACCTTTAATCGTCCATATAGTGAGATAGGTGTTAAGGGACTATTTTCAGTGCAAAAAATATCAGGATGACCGATACCATATCCACTATTGGTTGATGGAAAAATAATACGTTGTTCCTTACTTTTGTTATTCAGAATGAAGTCTATGGCATTATAATTAATTTGAAATGCACTTTTCGGCTTAATCTTGCAAATAGGCGCACCAGTCAAGCATGCCAGTGGAATGATTATATCCGAAGAAACGAGATGCTTTTTAACAAGCTCTTTATTTCGAACATCTCCCTTAACAATTTTCAAAGATGGATAATGACAGCAGTCTAAAAGAGATGTTTGTCGATACATAAAATTATCGATAACAGTTACTTGAAAGCCACATGATAGAAGCCGGGGAACAAGAAGCGAACCGATGTAACCGGCACCTCCTGTGACAAGTATGGATAGTTGAGACATTTTTTCTCCATTCTTTTGATGATCGTGCCTATATTTTTTTTCAGGATGAACGATAGTTTATAAGACATTCCATCGTTCTATCCACATTTGCAACATCAGCAATTGCCAGAGTTTAGCTACATTTTCAGGATTTCCGGAAAGGTAACGATTTCGCAATGCCACGACAAATTGATCATTAAGAATGCCTTGTTTTCTGATTTTGTCTTTATCCAGATAATGCAAAAAATATGATTTAAGGTCTTTACGAAACCATCTATCAATGGGCACACTAAATCCTTTTTTGGGACGATCCAGTAATTTTTTAGGACAATATTTATAAGCAATGGCTTTAAGTAATCTTTTGGTCGTTCCACTACTATATTTAAAATGTCCGGGCAGTTGGGCAACAAATTCCAGGATATGATGATCCAACAATGGTTCTCGCCCTTCTAAACTGACTGACATGGTGGCACGATCAACTTTAACCATAATATCATCAGGTAGATATGTTTGATAATCAATTGCTAACATGGCGTTTAGCCAATCAGTCTTTTTAAAAATTTGGTCAAAATCATCAAATGCTGTTGAGATTGACATATTTTTAGTCAGGCTTAGAGATTTAAGATCAATATCAGTTAATAATTGACTGGTTATATTCATAAAGTCAATAATACTATTGCTTTGAAGCATTTGTTGAATTTTTTGGGCACGGGTATTTAAATTATAAACAGGCAGTATTGTTTGAATCTTTTCAAAAGGAAAAAGATGAAGTAATATTAAAATTTTTTTTCGAATTTTCGGATTGAGAGATTTCATTTTTTGCCACATGCTTAGTGCTGTTTGATATTTGGTATAGCCCGCAAAAATTTCATCTCCCCCATCAGCAGAAAGTGCAACAGTTACCTGCTCTCTTGCCAAACGACTGACCAGAATAGTCGGGATAGCTGAACTATCAGCAAAAGGCTCGTCATAAATATCTGGTAGTTGTGGAATGATTGATAATGCATCCTCCGAAGTGCAAATGTATTGGGTATGATCACATTCCAGATAATTAGCAATAGCTTTTGCATAGGGAGCTTCATTGAATACTTCTTCATGAAATCCAATGGTAAATGTTTTTACAGGTGTTGATGAATGTTTTTGAAGAATCGCTGCAACCATTGCACTGTCATAGCCACCACTTAAAAAAATGCCAACAGGCACATCAGCAATCATTCGATATTGAAATGAAGCAATAAATCGCTGTTCAATTTCTTCAAGAGCTTCATCAAAAGAAAGATTCAAGGTGGGTAATTTATAACAATCAATGGCATCCCAATATTTGATGTCATTTAATGAACGTTTTTTCAAGTCAACTTCAAGGTAATGTCCAGGATTTAACTTATAGGTGTTTTCAAAAATGGTGTGAGGTGCAGGGATATAGCCCCATTTGAGATATGCATTGACAGCCTTTAGGCAAATATTTTTCGAAAAAACAGGATGTTCATGAAAAGATTTCAGTTCTGATGAAAAAAGTAAGCAGCCATGATGCCAATAATAATACAGCGGTTTGACCCCAGTACGATCCCTGCATAAGATTAATTTATTTCGATTTTCATCCAAAATAGCAAAAGCAAACATTCCGCGAAAATCTTGAACAGCATCAATTCCCCATTGACAATAAGCGTTAAGAATTACTTCGGTATCAGACTGAGATGTAAAAGACATGCCATATTTTCGAATTAATTTTTGTTGAATTTCAAAAAAATTGTATATTTCCCCATTAAAAATGATATGGCAACGATTGTCCGAAGAATGCATGGGTTGTCGTCCAAATTCTGATAGATCCAGTATAGACAAACGTCTATGTCCCAGACCAATGCAATATAATGGCTTTTCATATACATTGTATCCTTTATCATCAGGGCCTCGATGCACCAATACATCTGTCATTTTTTTTAATATTTTGTGATTGGATTGACGAGAAAAATCACAAAATCCTGCAATTCCACACATATATCTGCCAATTGGTTGAATGATTGAATAGTAAAGCATTGATCGAAAATTTTATAAAATTTTCGATCATCAATAAAAAAACATACATTTCAAATTTATTAAAAGCAACTGGAATTTGTTTAATCAGTTGAATAAATTTCAATATTATGGCATATAACTGACGATTAGAAATAAATTAACACATGAGGAGTATTATCATAGATGGCTGATCAATCGCCCGCAAACAAAAAAAATAAAGAAAAAAAAATATCCCCCAAACCCCAAAAAAAGGAAATCACTCATAAAGAGCTATCTCCTTCCGAAGCTAATGACATTAAAGTTCCTTCTGTTCAACGCATATTGCCCTTATTTGATGTAGCCCTTTTTCCAAAAATGGTTTTACCGCTGTTTGTTATGCAAAAAGATTCTATTAAACTTGTTGATGATGCTATGGCAGAAGATCGAGTTATCGGGTTTGTTGTTGCCAGAAAGAAAGAAATGCAGGAAGAATATCTGGATACAGATATTTATGATGTTGGAACCAGTGCAGTGGTACTTAAAATGGCCAAAACAGAAAATGGCACTGTTCAGATGCTTGTTCAGGGGATAAGACGTTTCAAAATTTCCAAATACATTCAATACAAACCCTACATGAAAGCTGAGGTTGACAATATTGATGATGATCAGAGTACTGATATTGAAATAAAAGGCATGATGAGTGGATTGGTTTCTGTTTTCAGCAAAATTATCGAGATATCACCTATTTTGCCAAAAGAGTTTGCCGCTATGGCTCAGTCTATTGCAGAGCCCGGAACCTTGGTGGATATGACCATCTCAACGCTCAGTTGTCCGGTTGAAGAAAAACAAAAAATTCTTGAAATGTTTGATGTGCGCCAACGATTGAAAGAATCCATGCGACTTATTAATGAACAGTTGGAAATCGTAAAGTTAGGTAATCAAATTCAACGCCAGGCAAAAGGAGATATTGATAAAAATCAACGTGAATATTTTCTCAGACAACAATTGAAAAATATCAAAGATGAATTGGGAGAACAAGAAAATGATAATGTTGAAATAAACGAATATCGCAAAAAAATCAAAGAAACTGATATTCCTGAACAAGCTAAAAAAGAGGCTGAACGTGAATTATTAAGACTGGAGCGAATGCATCCTTCTTCATCAGAATACACAGTATCATCTACATATCTGGATTGGTTGACCAGCCTCCCATGGAATAATAGTAGTGAAGATAATTTGAATATTAAAAAAGCACAAAAAATTCTCAATCAGGATCATTATGGACTGGATAAAGCTAAAAAGCGTATTATTGAATATCTGGCTGTTCGAAAACTCAAAAAAGATCCAAAAGGCCCAATCCTTTGCTTTGTCGGTCCTCCAGGTACCGGAAAAACCTCATTGGGGAGATCAATCGCACGGTCGTTGGGAAGAAAATTCCATCGTATTTCATTAGGCGGTGTTCGTGATGAGGCTGAGATTAGAGGACATCGCAGGACTTACGTTGGCGCTTTGCCCGGGCGAATTGTTCAAGGAATTCGACGTGTTGAGACCAATAATCCTGTTTTTATGCTGGATGAAATTGATAAGATTGGGACTGACTTTCGTGGAGATCCATCAGCCGCTTTATTGGAAGTTCTGGATCCAGAACAAAACAGTTCTTTTTCAGATCATTACCTCGACGTTGAATTTGATTTAAGTAAGGTAATGTTTATCACAACGGCTAATATTCTTGAAACCATTCCACCTGCTTTAAAAGATCGAATGGAAATTATTCGTTTATCAGGTTATATGCTGGATGAAAAAATAAAGATTGCTCAACGTTATTTGATTCCCCGCCAACGCATCGAAAATGGCTTACAGCCAAACAATATTCGTTTTTCCAAAGGTTCAATTAAACATATCATTTCCAATTATACCCGCGAAGCAGGTTTGAGAAATCTTGAACGAGAAATTGCTGCTGTTTGTCGGGGTGTGGCAACTAAAATCGCTACCAATGAAGCACAATCGTCACAAATTACCATTCAGTCTGTTTATAGCTATTTAGGTCCCAAAAAATTTACTCCTGATCTTGCTTCACGAAAACTGGTTCCTGGTGTATGCACTGGTCTGGCATGGACTCAATCAGGTGGTGATATTCTTTTTATTGAAGCCATAAAGATGAAAGGCAAAAACAAGCTGACTTTAACCGGTCAACTTGGTGAAGTCATGAAAGAATCTGCCAACACCGCATTGAGTTTTGTCAGAGCAAACGCAAAACATTTTGATATTGATGACTCTCTGTTTGAAACTCATGATATCCATATTCATGTGCCTGCAGGGGCTACACCAAAAGATGGACCTTCTGCAGGGATCACCATTTTAACCGCTATTATGTCATTATTTACAGAAAAAACAGTGTCTCATGACCTTGCCATGTCTGGAGAAATTACCTTAAGAGGGCAGGTTCTTGAAGTTGGTGGTATTAAAGAAAAAGTTTTGGCTGCTCACCGAGCAGGTATCAAAACAATCATTTTGCCCAGGGACAATAAAAAAAATATGGAAGATATTCCAGACAAAATACAAAATTGTATTCAATTTTCATTTGTTGAAGAAATGATAGATGTTTTAGAAATAGCATTATCAATAAAAAATAATAATTCATCATAAGGATTTTTTCAGATGAAACGATCAATTACTCTACGATTGATTCAATCAATCAGTTTATTGATGTGTTTAATGTTTTGTTTTTCTTGCTTTCCTAAAAAAATAATTTATTCGACCCCCCTATCAAAGTGCTCTTATGGAAAACCCTATAAAATCAGTAATAAATGGTATTATCCGATGACGTATGTAGAATTTTTTGAACAAAAAGGAATTGCATCATGGTATGGAAAACAATTTCATGGACGCAAAACGTCAAATGGCGAAACATTTAATATGTACGATGTTTCAGCCGCACATAAAACACTTCCATTAGGTTCTGTTGTTAAAATATTCAATCTGGATAATAAAAAATGTCTCACCGTTCGGATTAATGACAGGGGGCCATTTGTAAAGGGACGAATCATTGATTTATCCTATGGTGCAGCTCGACGTCTGGGATTTGTCAACAAAGGCACAGCAAACGTTTATCTAAGAACTATTTCAACCCCTCCGCCTCCCAAAAGAATAAAAAAAATTCCTTATGACCTCTCCAATGCTTCAAACTGTTTTCAAATACAGGTTGGCGCGTTTGCCAAACGTGGTAATGCAGAATCTCTTTGTAATAGACTGAAACCCATTTACAATGATGCTCATATTATTCAAACCAACACTAGTAAAAAAGAAGCATATTACCGGGTAATGATTGGTAACTGCATGCCACAACAAAAAGCCATGTATATGGAACAACAGTTAGGCAGGCATGGTTTTCGGGATGCCTTTGTTGTAGCGCAAAATTAATTGTTGTGGCAGCAAAGTTAACGCACAGACTGCTTCTTTTTCATAATTTTTGACCAGGTATCTCTCAATGTTACTGTTCGATTGATGACCAAATGATCAGGTGTTGAATCTTTTTTGTCTTTACAGAAATATCCCAATCTTTCAAATTGACAGTTATCATCCTCTCTTAATTGTTGTAATGCCGGTTCGAGCTTTGCGTGAGGTAAAACTTCATAAGAATTGGGATTAATACAATCTGTAAAAATCTCACAATCTTTTGTTTCTCCGGGACGTTCGCTTGTAAATAAATGCTCATATAAGCGGACTTCCGCATCAATGGCATGTTGGCAAGACACCCAATGGATCGTGCCTTTGACTTTTCGTCCATCTGGAGATGAACCACCTCTGGTTTCCGGATCATAAGTGCAATGAATTTCTTTAACTTCCTGTGTATCGGGATCTTTGATCACATCAACACAGGTCACATAATAGCCATATCTCAAACGCACTTCTTTGCCTGGTGCCAACCTGAAATATTTTTTGGGCGGTTTTTCACAAAAGTCATCTTTTTCAATATACAACTCTTTTGAAAAAGGTAATAAACGAGTTCCCATTAAAGGATTTTCAGGATTGTTGATAGCTTCCATTTGTTCAACTTTGTTTTCCGGATAATTGAGGATAACAACTTTTACAGGTCGAATTACTGCTAAATATCGGGGAGCCACTTTATTTAGATGTTCCCGAACACAATATTCCAGCAAAGCAATATCAACCACACTATCTCGCCGTGCGACACCAATTCTTTCGCAAAACTGTCGAATAGATTCCGGTGTATATCCCCGTCTTCGAAGCCCAGAAATAGTAGGCATACGAGGATCATCCCAACCAGTAACATGACCTTCATCAACCAGTTGAATAAGTTTGCGTTTGCTTAATATGGTGTATGTCAGGTTCAAGCGTGCAAATTCAATTTGTTGAGGATGACAGGGGACTTCCAGTTGATCTAAAATCCAATCATAGAGTTCACGATTGTTTTCAAATTCCAGAGTACAAATTGAATGAGTGATTTTTTCGGTTGCATCAGACAGGCAATGAGCAAAATCATACATAGGGTAAATCACCCATTTATCGCCTGTACGATGATGGTGTTCTTTTTTGATCCGATATAAGGTTGGATCACGCATGACAATATTTGGAGCAGCCATATCAATTTTGGCACGCAACACATGTTCTCCTTCTTCAAATTTACCATCACGCATTCCTTCAAACAACCTAAGGTTTTCTTCAATGCTTCTGTTACGAAAAGGACTTTCTTTTCCAGGTTCTGTTAAAGTACCCCGATACTCACGTATTTTATCCTGACTTAAACTGCAAACATACGCTTTTCCTGAACGAATAAGATCAACAGCATACTTATATAACTGATCAAAATAATCGGAAGCAAAATAGTGACGCTCTGCCCAATCAAACCCAAGCCATCGAACATCTTCTTGAATAGATTCAACATATTCTTCGTTTTCTTTTCCAGGATTCGTGTCATCCAATCGTAGATTACATGTACCATTAAATGTTTCTGCCAGACCAAAATTTAAACAAATGGATTTTGCATGTCCGATATGCAAGTATCCATTTGGCTCAGGAGGAAAACGCGTTGCAACACGGCCATTATTCTTATTTGCTTGAATATCTTCTGAAATAATTGTTTTGATAAAATTGGTTGGTACAGCATTCACATTTTCTGATTGTTTTTTCGTTTGTTTATCTTTAGACATATGTTCATAAGCCTTTCTTCTTTTCTTTGTTATTCTTTTTTTGTGTATATAATACAAGTTTGTTTTTTCACTTTTCGCCTGAACGAACACGGACAGGAACATACTTACACTTTTGGAGAAGGGACAACATGATTGACCAGTATGTTCTTGCCAATATTCATCTGTTTGTTCAACATAATTTTTAAAGCGACTTTTCCAATACCACATAAATCATTCGATAAATGAGACAGGTGGTTATCAACAATTGATAGCTGATCACATAGTTGCGCATGATAATGTTGAAAGTTAGCTGCCCATTGTCGAAATGCCACCAGTAAGGCGACCATTTCTGTTGAATGATTATGTTCATCTAATAATTGAGACGCCTTATGCGCGATGACACGTAATGTAATGATATGTGATTTCAAATTTCCTAATAAAATCAATTGTTCTTTATCTAATGTAATACTGGATGTATTGATATATTGAACGCTTCGATTAATCTGACAGCATAGACCTCCTAATATTGGCCCCATCATCAGAATATCTTCAATTTCTCTAAATGGCTTAACCATTTTTTCATATGCAGTGTTTGATTCACCCAATAATTGATCATTAGACATCAGACAATCATTCATGATAATGCCACCATGTGGGGATGTTTGCACAAAAGGGATTGGTAAAGGTTTTGTTCGTGTTAAGCCTTGATTGTTTTCATGTATAATATAGGCAGAATAAAACTTTCGATTTTCACGAACTTTTGAAATGGCAATTACAACATAAATATCTGCAATCGGGCCATTGGTCAGGAATGTTTTTTCGCCATTTAACACAATATTTTGATGATCACTTCTGGCATATGTTTTTAAAAACTTAGGATGAGGTCCTACATCAGGTTCAGAAATAGCAACTGATCCCAATAAATCTCCTTTGATTAATGCAGGGAGATAAAGTTGTTTTTGTTCATCAGTGCCAAATCCATTGATAAACCATGTGGTGACAATTTCATGAATGACCCATGATAAAACAATTCCTAAATTTTCACAATGAATCATCAGAGTCTCACCTGCCTGAACAATATCTTGTGCTGTTTTTCCCTGACCACCAGAAGATGCAGGAATCATCCATCCCAGAAAACCAAGGTCTGCCAGTTGTTTAAGCATATCTTTTGTAAACAACTGATTTTTTATATCATTGTATTGTTTGACAAAAGATTTACATCGATCAGTCAGGTTGACACTATTTGATTTCATAATGATGATTTTTTTTGGTGAATTTGATCTTTAAGCCATTTGATCCAAAAATCAAAACCATCCTGTGTTTTTGCGGATATTTCAATAATAGGCATATCCGGTTGAATGGTTTTGATATTTTTTTTGGCGAGTTGAATATCAAAATCAAGATAGGGTAACAAGTCAATTTTACTTAACAATGCAACATGAGATTCTCTAAACATTAAAGGGTACTTCAGGGGTTTATCTTCACCTTCAGTCACACTTAAAATCACAACACGTGCATCTTCCCCCACATCAAATTCAGCCGGGCACACAAGATTACCAACATTTTCAATTATTAACAGGTCAAGATCGCCGGTATCAATATCAACAAACGCATTTTGGACTTCATGGGCTGTCAAATGACAATCGCCGCCAAATGCATCTGTATTAATTTGTGTAACTGGCATGCCACATATGGATAGACGATCAGCATCATTACGTGTGCAAATATCACCAACGATGACTGCGCATTTGATGTCTTCTTTAAGCAGGGAAAGTGTTTTTTCCAGTGTTGTTGTTTTTCCGGAACCAGGAGAACTCATCATATTTAGAACATATATTCCTTTTTTTGAAAAAAATGATCGATTGAGATTGGCCTGTTCCTGGTTGGCATCCAATACTTTTTTGGCAATGTTGATGTAGCATTTTTGGGATGATGATGGTGAATCATCATTCATATGAGGATGAGAATGGGGATGTCCATGAATATGATGATAACACTTTCTCTCTTTGATAAAAGTAAACATAATATTTTCCTTCACTATAATGCTAAATTAATGATTCTTAAACTGACCATTTTCATAAATAATTTGTTTTTTTCCTGATGATAGTTTTGCGAAGACTATTTTAGGTTCTGTATTGACAATGTCCCAATGAATGGCTGAATCATTGAATCCAAGTTCTTTCTTTTTTTCTTTTGTCAGACTCATTGGATCGCCACTATATGCGGTTTCAAAAGCAGCTCCCAGGGCAACATGGCAATTCCCATAATTACCCCCATAATTTTCATCGTATAAAATATCAGCCATGAAGCAGTCAATTTTTGAAAATCGGCGATCTGTTAATGAAAATTCTCCAACCCGAACAGCACCGGCATCTGTATTCAATCGTTTGTTTAAAAAAGCTTCACCTTTTTCTGCTGTTGCTTTAATCACACAGCCATTATTGAAAACAAGACGAATATCTTTAATATAGTTGCCACTGATAAATGCTGGTTGATCAGAATAAAATGTTCCATTGACTGTACGCCAGTCTGGAGATGTAAAAATTTCAAAACTTGGTATATTTCTGCCAGAAAGACCTAACCATTTTCTTTGGTGTCCCACAGAAAATTTCAAATCAATCTGATTGGATTCAACATGCAACTCTTCAATATTGAGTGATAACAACCATTTTTTTGTATCAACAATCTGCTTATATAAATCTTTCCAAACAGATAGCGACTGAGGATGATTCAAGTAACAGGATGTTTTTATTTTATCAGCATATGCCTGTAATGATAAATTGGCATGTTTTGCTCTCGAAGGCGTAGGGTACGCACATAAAGTCCATGAGCTTTGTTTTTTTTGTTGAGCTTGATTCATAATACTTTTGATAGGCGTTTGAGCCCGAAGGTTGGTATTAATTTTTTCGGTTTCAATGGACTCAAGATGAGTCAATGCCTCAGGTGCTCTGATATTAATCAATCCATTGATATGGCTGAACAACTCTTTATCTCCAGGAGAAATAAATGATAATTGCTCATTATTTGCCAGTTCATAAAAATTATACTCCATTTCAGCAGGATAATTGATACGAAAAATAGGATGCATCCCTCGAATCAGAATGTTTTTGTGAATGACACGAACTAAAGGCATAGCAGTCATATTTGATTTAATCAGAATAATTTCATTGGGTTGAAATTCTTTTTGGCGAGCGGTTTCAACGCCCCATATTAATATTTCTGCATATTGTTCCAGTTCTTTTTCTGAAAATAGTTCAGATTTTAATTCGTAATTTATTGACATATTGCTCTATCCATTATTGTTGTTCCTATGATTAATATAGTCTTGAACTGCCCTTTTCCACTTATGGTACATTGCCAAAACATTTTCAGGATCAAATGGTTTGGGCAAATAGTCATTCATACCTGCAGCAAGACATTTTTCTCGATCACCTTTCATAGCACAGGCTGTCAAGGCAATGATTGGAATTGTTATCCATCCACTTTCTCGAATATGCTGTGTAAGATCATAACCATCAATTCCAGGTAATTGGATATCCATAAAAATCATATCATATGAATATTGATTTAAAAGCTGAAAGATATTCTGGCCATCAGCAATGATTTGAATATCCATGTTTTGATCCTTAAAAACCGATTTGACAAACTTAGCATTTACCTCGTCATCTTCAATCACCAATATTCGATGATAGATCTCGGGAATTTTTATGGGCTTGTTTTTAAGATCATTTTCATTGAAGGTCAATGGGATTGTTATGGCAAAGGTGCTTCCTTTTGAAGGAATACTGGTAACATACAATTTTCCATTCATTTTAAGAACAAGCTTTTCACAAATGGCCAGTCCAAGCCCTGTACCATTGTATCTTCGAGTAGACGAACTATCAGCCTGAGTAAAAACTTGAAAAATTCGATTTTGATCTGTTTCATTGATACCAATACCGGTATCTGTAACAGAAATGGTAACATAGATGACACCCGATTTTTTATGAAGACTATCTGTTTGTATCCAGATTTGACCTTTATCAGTAAATTTGACAGCATTACCCAATAAATTGATTAGAATTTGCTTCATTCGTATTGGATCGCCGATAAACTCAATACCACATTCTTCGGTTATCTGAAAAATCATTGACATTTTTTTGGATATGATCTTTTGTTTGAATATGGGAATAATATGTTGATAAATATCCATCAAATAGAATGGCGAATGAACCAGTCTGATATCTCCAATGTCAACTTTTGAATAATCAAGAATATCTGTAATTAACTCAAGAAGTGTTCTAGAAGAACTTAACATATCATCCAAATAGTCTTTTTGACTATCATCTAAGGTTGTTTTAGAAAGCAACTTTCCTAATCCCAAAATAGCATTCAAAGGAGTTCTTATTTCATGGCTGATATTGGCTAAAAATTCACTTTTAGTCCGATTGGCAATTTCTAATGCTTTACGCTCCCTGTTATACTGTTCTCTTGATTTTCGACCTGTAATATCAACCAAAAATCCTTCATAAAAAGTTGTTTCTCCATTTCTGTTACGAACAATTCTGGCATTAATTGACACCCATATAATGGACTGATCTTTTCGATACACTTGAACTTCAAAAGAATTTACATAATTTTGCTCAAACAAAATCGTTTTAAATCGTTCCCGATCATCCGGATAAACATACATTTGAGTGGATAGATCAGATATGCTTTCCATTAAGTCATCTGGAGATGAATATCCCATTATTTGTGCCAAAGCAGGATTGACTTGAATAAAATAACCATCAGGATGTGTCTGAAAAATGCCTTCAATGGCGTGTTCAAAAATTCGACTGAACCGTTGCTCTGCATGTTCTAAATCAATGATCATGCGATGAAAGGCATGAGATAAATTGCCAATTTCATTTTTAACATTTGGAAGATGTGATAATTTTAATTCTCCTTTTGAATATTGATTCATGGCATTCACAAGCTGATTCATTGGCGCAATCAATTTTCGGATAAACAGCGTAATACCTACAATGAAAATAATCATGATCATTAATGACACATAAAGATGAGTTTGGCGGGATTGAATCAGTACACGAGATATGATATTATTTTCGTATAGTGTCATTTTAAGGGAAATATCATCAATTTTTAGAGAAAATGTTTCTATGTCCCATGAATCAAAACTGATATTGTCTAAATATGGACTGATGGAAACGTTTTCATGTTCAATTTTCAAACGAATCTGTAAATGAGAGGTGATTTCATCATAAAGCTTTGGAACAACAGAAATTGTTGTTGCAACATAACGCTCCATATGATGGCCTGCGCTTACAGCACGAACAGAAATAATATAGAATTTGTTGTCAATATTTAAAAGAGTGCTTTTAGGAGTCATGGCAGATTTTTGAATCATTGGAATGGATTTTTCGGTCAATGATATACCATTAATATAATTTGTCTTGCACAAAACCTCAAAAGCTTCATCAAAAAAAATAATATCTGTTACCCCAAAGGACATAAATGCTTTTGTTTCTTTGCACAGTTGTCTGGTATTGCTATGTAAAAGAGCTGATTGAATGGCTCTATTTTTTGATATGATTTCAGTAGTAGCTCTGCACAGTGACTTGGCTTCAGAAAAATGATGCTTAATATCCTTGATATGACGTTCTAATTGTTGTTTTGCTTGAGTTTCCATTTGATCGAACATCCTGTCAAATTGCATATAAATCAATCCAACAAAACAAATCAATGGAATCAGTACAATCATTAATAAATGATACAAAAGTTTCATTCTTGAAAATTTCCTGATTTTTCATCATTAATATCACAGGCATTGAAAACGCCAAGCATTTGATCTAAGGCATCGGTCATTTGTGTCAATTCTTTTGCATTTCTTGTATTATTTTTCACAACCTGTTTAATTTGTTTTGAATATTCACTAATTTTTTTAATATTTCCATTTGAAGTCTGAATGCCAGACAATACAACATCACTGCTTTCCGCAATATCATCAATACGAACCGCTGTTTGAGCAACACTTTCAGCTGACTTTTTGGCAAGATCAGCCACCTCAGCAGAAAAGAACGTAATTTCTTTTAATTTAGAATCAGCTTCTCTGGCTTTCTGTGCGCTTTCTTTCGCGCCATTGGAAATGGATTCTATCGATTTGGACAAGTTTTGAGAAATATCTCTTTGACGTTCGATGGATTGTCCAATAAGAATGTTATTTCCCAAAACAGTTTTCATCACCTGACTCGTCTGATGAATACTTTGAACCGTCGCTTCAATATATTCACGAATTTGGACAAGAAGTTTTCGAATTTGATCATTGGCATTGTTTGTTTTTGCTGCCAGCACTTTAACTTCCTCTGCAACAACCGCAAAACCTTCACCAGCTTCTCCGGCATGGACCGCTTCAATGGTTGCGTTAAGAGCCAACAGATTGGTCTGGCTTGAAATGGCACTGATCAGTTGAACAGCATTATTTATATTTTCAGAAGCTTCTTGTAATTTTGTCATTGAATTCAAACTGCTGGTAATTTGCTCATCTGCATCTTTTGATATTTCAACATTTTCCGATGAATGTTTAAAAACAGATGATAAATCTTCTGCCATGTTTTCAATAGATTCTGTTATCTGATAAATATCATCAGATACGCCAATAACCAGTTGACTGATGGCACTCATATTTGATGATGAATGCGCTGCTGATTCTGCTACAGCATTAATATTTTCACTCAATTGGTTGATACTTTTTAAAATGGTGTTCACATATTTGGAAGCCAGTTCAGTTTCATTGGTAATGGTTTCAATATGCTGTAAATTATTTTCAGAACATTGCAAACTTATGGATGAATGTTCAAACATTTTTTCTGAAAGCTTCAATTGCGATTGTGAATCATTTGAAAATAGTTCTGATGACCTGATAACAGTTGATGCATGCTGATTCATTTCAGAAATAATATCTGACAGATAGGCACGCGTTGATTCATAGCCACATGCAATAATTCCCAATTCATCATTTCGTTTTAAATCTTGTTCTGGTAAAGTCGCATATAAATTATTGTTCCCCATTTCATGAATACATGAGGCCAATCTCAGGAGAGGCGTGGTTATAGAATTAACAAAGATGACAAACATTATAATAAATATTAAAAAAAATACAAAGGTTAATATGATAAATTTATAAATAAAATAATTGGTTGGCTTTTGAATTTCTTCTTTATAAAACGTAGCAGTCAGATACCAGTTAAATGGTTTATAAGCCCTGGTATACGCATATTTCCAAAATTTGAATTCACCTCGTTGTGTGGCTTTATCCCATACATAAAGCATGGGTCTGTCTGGATTTTCAGAAGACTCAATCAGTTCATTAAGAAGCAAATGACCACTGGCCTTATTAACAATTCCAGAGATATCAGTACCTGCTGGCAAATATGGATGTGCTAAAATTTTTCCACGCTGGTCAAACAGTAATAAATATCCGGACATTCCAATATTTATATTATTAAAGGCATAGCGAAGTTCTTCCACAATAGCTGTTTTTCGACGATGTAATTGTTTTTCAATTTCATCATTAAAAAAATTACTGCCAATAATCCAATTCCATTTGGGAATAAATTCAAAATAACAATGTGTTTCCTGGTAATTTTTTTCACCAGGTCTACGATCAAGATAACTGTAAAAACCTTCACCTGAATCTTTTGCCATTTGAATTATAGGTTCTAATATAGCTTTTCCTCTGGGATCAACTTTTTTGTTAAAAAATTTATTCACATATTCAGGATTTGGATGAGCCAGCCATTTTGTAGATGTTTCACATAACCAAATAAAATTATTATTACCATAACGTGTTTTTAATAGATGTTCGATCACCAAATTTTTTGCCTGTTGAGTATTTAACAACTTATCTTCTGTTTGTTTTTGTATGGTTAAAATCATGTCTTTTTGCGTATGAACCAAATCTTTTAGCGTTTGCTTTCGTTGTTCAATCCATGTTGTTTCATAATATTCAATCGCATTACATTTGCTCTCTAAATTGAGCATGGCAAATGACAGCATTTTTTGAGCAGAATTTAAGCCAAGATTTGTAATGGATGAAATAATATCTTGATATAGTAATATATAGAAAAATAAACAGGTAATAGAGATAAATCCAATAAATACAATTAACATTTTAGCTTTCAGCGTTTTAAACATAACGATCCTTTCTATTGTTTCTTATATTTATTGAGCTGGAAAAAATATGCTTACAATTTCAGAATTATACTTTCTTTGCATCTTAAATACGCCAGAAAACAGCTTTCAAAAAAAAATTTTCACATGATCAACCTCTGATATGTTGTCATTTCCTTTTTTACATATGGCAGGTCAATCAATCTCCTGATTGTTTTCACATCGTTGATATAAAAAAATATTTATCGCATGTTGATGATTGTGTCAAAGAAGAATGTGAATAAAAAAATGAGTGTGAGGAAAATAGATATAGCCCCATGAAAATGATTTTTATTCAATTAATCTTCAATCTTTTTTCTTTTCCAAAAGTGCAACAGATTCAATATGAAATGTATGGGGAAACATGTCAACCGGTTGAATCTCTATAACTTTATAATCTGAATTCATAAGACTTAAATCCCGAGCCAGCGTTGATGGATTGCAGGAGACATAGATGATGCGCCGGGCGTCAAGGGATAAAATTTGATTAATTGCTTTTGGATGTGTGCCGGCACGTGGCGGATCCATAATAATGACATCAACCTTTTTTTCAAGTTTGGGTAAGCTGTCTTTAATATCAAAACAAATAAATTGGCAATTTGTAATGTGATTTTTTTCGCAATTTTGATGAGCATTGGAAATAGCATCAGGAGTACTGTCAATACCGACTACAGAATTGCATTGATCAGAAAGCCAAATGGCGATTGTTCCGGTTCCACAAAATAAATCCAAAGCATTATCTGTCGGTTTTAGTTGGGTATATTTTTTTACTGTTTCATATAAATGCTTTACAGCTCGGGTATTGGTTTGAAAAAAAGAACTGGCAGAAATATTAAATGCAAACGGACCAATGGTGTCTTCTATCCATTGCATGCCTTTTAAACATTTTTCAGATTCACCAATAGCAATGGCTGCTTTTCGTGATGAGATTTGGTGAATAAAAGAGACAATATTGTCATGTTTTTCACAAAGTTCATCTGCCATGTGCTTCAGTAAATCAGGGTGTTCCTTTGATGTTACGATATTAACCATCCATTGATGATGTGCTGTTGAATATCGTAATACACAAAACCGCCAAAACCCCTTATGAGATTTTAATCCATAGGCAGGCTCTCCGGACGCTTTCATAAATGTTCGAACATCTGAAAGAATTTTATTTCCCTGGGATTTTTGAAGAAGACAGTTTTTGATATCAAGTACTTTATCAAATGTGCCAGGAACATGAAGTCCAAGGGCAAAACTTCGATCAATGGAATCATCCATTTCAGATCGCATTAACCATCTGCGATCTGAACAGGAAAATTCCATTTTGTTTCGGTATTCAAAAATATCAGGGGATGGGATTGTCGGATGAACAATGACGTTTTCTATGTTGCCAATATGGCTTAATGCTTCTGAAACATGTTGCTGCTTGTAAATAAGTTGTCTCTGATAATCAATAAATTGCCATTTGCATCCTCCACAATATGAATTGTAATTGCATGGTGGATCAATACGATAGGGTGAAGGAGAAATAATATCAATCGTTCTGGCTTCTGCATACTGTTTTTTTTTTCTAAATATTTTGGCAAGTACGATATCCCCTTCAACTGCTTTATCAACAAATATGGCCATACCATTTATTTTTGCCAGACCACGCCCACCAGCAATCATTCCTTCTATCGTTAATTCGAATTCACTTCCTTTTTTCATTAGATTATGATTCCTGTTCAATTTGAAAACTGGATACCGCTTTAGTTAACTCCATAGCCATCTGAGATAATTGCTCAGAATTCTTTTTATTACCTGAAGCGACATCTGTTATGTTGTATGTGGCATACTGAATATTACGAATATCAACTATCAGTTTGCTGATTCCACCTGAAACAGCTTCACTTGACTTTGCAATATCACTGATACCTTCTGCGACTTCAGATATATTAACAGCCGATTCTCGAGCAACTGTTGCAACTTCTGAAGCTGAAATCTTAATTTCTTTTAAACCATCATTGGCATGTTTGATTCGTTCCGCAGATTCACCGGCTGAAGCTGCGATAGAGTCTACAGACATTGTAATTGCATTAGATGCTTCACTTTGTCTTGAAATGGCTTCGCCGATATAAATATTATTTTCAAGTACTTTTTTGATAACCTGACTGGTTTCCTGCGTACTTTCAAAGGTAATATCAATGTGGTTACGAATTTCCTTAAGTAATTTTCCAATCTGATTATTTGCATCGGCAGTTTTTCCAGCTAAATTTTTAACTTCTTCTGCAACAACCCCAAATCGAATACCGGCATCCCCCCCCCTGACAGCTTCAATCGTAGCGTTTAATGCCAGTAAGTTGGTTTGTGTGGAAATAGAACTAATTATTTTAACAGCACTTTGGATTGAATCCGATGCTTTTTGAAGTTTTGTTAAGGCATCCAGGCTTTTATTAATTTGCTTATTGGCGGCCTCTGATATTTTGACTGTTTCAGAGGAGTTCATTGACACTGTTGCTAAATTACTGGACATGGTTTCAATAGAAGTGTTCACTGTGTTAATATCTGATGATATTTTTTCAATATTACTGGTTATTTCTGACATATTTACCGATGCCTGTCCAGCCGATGTTGCCACTGTATCAATATTGGTACTGAGTTGTGCAATTTTTTCATTCGTGTCATTGACATTGATTGATATCTGGGATGTTGATTCAGCTATGGCAGTAACATAATTACCATTTTCTTCAGCATTTTTAACAACCCCATCAGCATCACCGCTCATATCTTCAGAAAATTCAAATAATGATGATGAATCCAGTTTTAATGATTCTGAAGAATTTGCCAGATTGATGGCATTTTGCCTGAATGTCGAAATAATGGTTGACAGATTTATGCGAGAGGTTTCATAGCCACGTGCGATGACACCAATTTCATCACCACGTTTGAGATCTTTTTCAGGCAATGACGCTAAAAGGTTATTTTTTCCCATTTCATGGATACACGATGATACACGAAGAATGGGTTTTGTTAATGAGCGGCCAATAATCAGGGCAATACCAAGCATAACCAATGCACCTAAAAATGAAATAATGACCTGAGTCATGGCAGCATCAAATAGCTTCTCTTTTGACATTTTTTCATCTTGTGAAAGTTGTTCTTGTGCTTCCTGCTTCAACAATTCCAGCTCTTTATTCACCATTGCATCTGTGTATATTACTTTAACCTGTCCAATTTTTTGATTTTTATAAATGCAATCCTGAACATCCAAAAGATATTGGTTTATTTCTGAATGGTAAGGAAAGCTTCCAGTAAAAAATTCAATGCTATCTTTTCCCCGCCAAATGGATGTAAAAATCTGATTCATTTCATCATATATAATGATACCTATGACCCATTGAGGTTCCATAAAAACTTTCAACATATATTCAGCTGTTATGGGATCAAGATCATATAAACTAACCAGGACTGACTGTGCTATAATTCGATTGTATGCTTGAACAGAAACTTCAAGTGATTTATATACATGTTGTTTTCTCTTATGAATCATAGCCTCATATTGATTCTTTCGAGTTTCAATAACATTTTGGATTAATACATTTTGTTGATAAAGAAATACACTTCCAATTATAACCAGCAGGCAAATAAGCAACATACTGAAAAACATAGATATTTTGCTTGCTATGCCTATATTTCTAAAACGGATTTTTTTGAAGAAATGATCATGTGTGGGCATGGGATAATAACCTTATAAAACAAATAGTTAAATTTATTAAATACCATATGTAACAATAATTATTTGCAATTTTCGAGCCATATATTAATAATACGGAAATGAAGCAATGGAATATTTGGGTAGAGTTTGTTTTTCATAAAAACAAACTCTACCTAAATGCAAAATCAAATGAGATAGTTATTAAACCCCAAACCTAAGCTATTTCAAGAGGAACCTGATGTGTAATGCAATATTTACATTGTAATTCCTTGTTGCCTGTAATATTGTATCGCTCCATTATGATAGGGTATGAATATTTTATTTTTCTTTACATTATTCAAGTTAAAGAAAAGTAATGCAGGATGAATTCGTTTGAATTCATCAATATTGTCAAAGATGGTCTGGCATACCCTGAACACCACATCACCAGAGAGACGTCTTGATGTTAACAATACGGCACCTATTTGAAAGGTGGTAACGTTTTTCGGGTTATGAGGATACTGGCCCGCCTGAATATCAGCAAATTCAACAAAAGGATTATCCCTTTGAACACTAAGAATAATTTTTGTTGGAATTGGAATAAAGCGTCCCTCACATTTTTCTGTAATTTTGTCATAAAAAGCGGCAGGGATACCTAACAGTTCAATAATTGCATCGATCCCATTATTACAGAAGACGTCCCCCATTTCTCTGGTTGCCAATCCCGTGACCCTGTCAAAATCGGAATTTTTCCAATTCATAGCCTTAAAAATCATGTTGGCCACAGATCGTTTTCCAGAACCAGGATTTCCAATATTAACCCGTTTACCCTTGAGATCCTTTAGCTTTTGAATAGGAGACTTTTTATGAACAATCACACCGATTGGCATAGAATAAAGAGTGGCAATATACCTGAGCTCTGATAGAGGTTCCTGGTTATCAAAAATTCCAACCCCACGATAAGCATCATATGCAAGATCAAATCTTGAGATGGCAAAATCAAGCTCTCCATTACGAATGGCTTGAAGGTTGTACTTTGAGCCACTTGTACTGTACGTAATGAATCTTAACCCATATTCAGGGTTTCTTTTGTTAACCATCTGACTGATACCTTTACCTACTGGATAAAAAACACCACTTTCGGATGCTGTTCCCAGCGTGAGGTTTACTTTAGATGTAGTATTGATCAATTTTGTGTCCCGGCCTTCAGTGGTGGTTGAAGATTCATTCCCTGATTGTGTTGGGCTGACTGTACCTGGGACGACTTTTGCTTCAATATTACAGAGAGTTAAAGCAATAAGCAGACAAATGATGCAAAAACAATTTCCAATGTTCTTCATGATGATAATCCTTTCTAAAAAAAAAATATAACCCATATACCCAGTTATTAATATAATAGACACAAAAAATTAAAAAATCTAACATAAATAATTTCATATTTTCATTTTTTTTTCAATCACTCAATTTAATATTTGTATAAAATCAAAAAAAATCATTCGTATTATTTGCTTGCAATACATATAAAAAATAAGTTACAACATATCAATTCTAATGATGGGTATCATAAAAAAAGAAATGTTTTTTCGTTTTTTTCTCGTACTCAGATAAAAAAACGTTACAAAGTTGAGCAGAAAACCATTAAAGGAGTTCTCATGGTTGATGATATAAATATTCTTGTTGTCGATGACACAGTAACTTATAGACAAATACTTTCAAAATTGGTTGAAGAAAT
>Ga0272440_1001022_pt1 | contig 23323 bp, 23 predicted proteins | sample SSMMMBAug17_FD_192440 | JGI IMG/M metagenome (GOLD analysis project Ga0272440, IMG submission 192440) | Marine sediment archaeal communities from Little Sippewissett salt marsh, Falmouth, MA, United States - SSM-MMB-Aug17 | ecosystem: Environmental > Aquatic > Marine > Wetlands > Sediment ...
ATCAATCTTTAACCCAGGGCGTTGCCCTGGGCTGGTATTTAACGCCCTTTCAGGGCTAAGAAAATATTCAAAGCACGTTATAATTAATTTACTACGATATACCCGAAAATTTATGATCGCTTACTTAACGATATATTCATTATTAACATAGAATGACCTGTTAAATACGAGCCGTATATTATCATCCATACAATGACAACTATTATTTGGGAGTCATTTGTTGTCAATTAAATGTTTTGCAGGAGCGAGCATATAAGGTTTATCCCTGCATTTCCTTTAACATTCGTTCGGAATGTTTAATAACCCATTGTTTTTTAAGGAGAAAAAAATGAAATTTGGTGCAAGAAATCAAGTCAATGCAAGCGTCAAATCAGTAAAAAGTGATGGCATTATGTCACTTGTCAAGTTTGATGTCACATCGCCATGCGAAATGGCTTCAGTCTTAACCACAGAATCACTTGAAGATTTGAATATCAAACCTGGTGATGAAGTCGAATTAGTTATCAAAGCAATTCACGTTTTACCGGTTAAGGGTGCCGCATTATCAGCTAGAGCGCAATAAAAGTCAAGGAGGTAGATTAAAAATGAAAGGAAAGAATTTATTTGCAACAAAATGGGGAATAATCAGTGTTGGTGCCATTATCGGCATATTAGCGCCCATACTGCAAAAACTTGGAAATCCAGGCAACATGGGAATTTGTGTGGCCTGTTTTGAGCGCGATATTTCAGGCGCAATCGGACTCCATACCGCAGGCGTTGTTCAATACATGCGGCCGGAAATTATCGGATTTGTACTGGGTTCGCTCATGGCAGCATATCTTTTTAAAGAATACAGACCAAGAAGCGGATCAGCGCCCATTGTTCGATTCTTTCTCGGAATATTTGCCATGATAGGTGCACTGATATTTTTAGGATGTCCCTGGCGCGCATTGCTGCGTCTTTCCGGAGGTGATTTAAATGCAATTCCTGGTTTGATGGGATTAATTTTTGGCATCTGGATAGGTACGTTTTTCTTAAAAAGAGGTTACAATCTTGGAAGAACACAGACTTCTAATCCGGCAGTCGGCTGGATGCTGCCATTTATGATGCTTGGTTTACTGCTTTTGATGATCATTTATCCCCAGATTCAAGGGGCACCCAAAAGTGGTGTGCTGAATTACAGTATCAAAGGCCCGGGTAACATGCATGCGCCCCTGATTTTATCATTATTTGTAGGACTTGCCATTGGATTTTTAGCCCAGCGGAGTCGCTTTTGTACAATGGGCGCTTTTCGAGACCTGCTTCTATTTAAACAAATGCATCTGTTTAATGGAATCATAGCACTTGTCGTTTTTGCATTGATCACCAATTTGATTGCAGGACAATTGAAGATCGGTTTTGCGGATCAACCAGTGGCGCATCATCTTCATATATGGAATTTTTTGGGGATGGCTTTGGCCGGGCTCGCTTTTGCCCTGGCTGGTGGATGTCCTGGAAGGCAACTATTTCTGTCTGGTGAAGGTGATGGCGATGCTGCTGTATTTGTAATGGGCATGATTGTGGGGGCTGCTTTTGCCCACAATTTTGGTCTGGCAAGCTCTCCCAAAGGATTAGGGGTTCATGGCATTGAAGCACTAATCGTTGGTTTTGCTTTCTGTATTTTTGTTGGATTTATTATGAGTAAAAAAAGCATTTAAGGAGGTATGATATGGCAGCAAATGTTGATGCCAGAGGTCTTTCCTGTCCTCAGCCGGTCATCATGGTTTTAGATGAAATCAGGACAGGCGATGAAAATGAAATAATTGTGCGGGTTGATACAGATACATCTAAAGAAAATGTAATTCGTGCTGCAACCAGCCAGGGATGCATGGTTAATGACGTTTCATCAGAACAGGAAGGCTTTCGTATTACACTGACAAAGAGATAAATATGTTCGGATTATTCAAAAAAAAATCTCCAAAACACATTAAAAAAACACAATCCAGGCAAACGATTGATCGCGGATTTTTGGTTTTCGACCATACCAGTGATGTTATCCAGGCGGAAACCCTTCTGAAAAAATCAGGGTGGAAGGTCCGCGTAATGGGACCGCCCCCGGAAATTCAAACAGGTTGTGATCTGGTTATTGAAATTCCTTTGATTGAAAAACTGAATATCATGAGAGCGCTCAGTCATAGAAATATTATACCTGTGAAAGTTGTTCCAGTGGACAATCCGCTTCTTGAACCGGTATCCTTATTTCATACCAGAGATTATGGCGATTATTTGATGGTGCGTGCTGCAAATATGAAAATCACCATTAAAAAAATGGGCTTTACCATTGTTAATATTTCTGGTGGGGGATGCCCTGATGTGCCATATCTTGCACAGGAAATGATTGGTAAAACATTATATGAAGCGCCACATCCTAAAATTTGGGGACATACATTATGTGGGTATGCATTGGCGCTTGCCCATGAGGAGTTATGTAAACAATGCTTGCCATCGTAGGAACAGTTCCGGATTTAAATTTTCCATTGACCCATGGAAAACTTCAGTGGAGCAATAATCAATTGAGAATTGATAACCAATACATTCAAATTAATCGAGGCACCCCTGCACTCTTGGCTGCTGCGATATTAGCATCTGAATCAATCAATGGGCCTGATATATATGCCTTTCTGGTTGGAGACATTGGAAAAGGTGATGGCAGCCGGGCGCTTTATCAATTTTTAGTTCAGAATTTGCATGAATTTGAATTTCAATGCCTTACGTTTCATTATTTACAGCCTGATGTGGACTGGCACAATCAAGTATTGTTTGCAATTGAAAAAATGATATCAAGACCCATTTTAATTGCCGATGCGGGATATATGTATGCGGCCAAAATGAGTGGACAGTCCACCTGTTATGATGTGTTTACGCCCGATGCTGGAGAAATGGCATTTTTAGCAGATGAAATGGCACCGCATCCTTTTTATACGCGCGGTTTTATCCTTCATCAAGATCAGAGTATGATTGAATTGATAAAGCGAGCTTATCAGTTTCAAAATGCATCCCGATTTCTTCTGGTTAAGGGCACAAATGATTACATTGCTGATGCAAACAATATTATTGATAAAATTGATCACCCTTCTTTTGATGTCATGGAAGCCATTGGCGGAACAGGTGATACCTTAACTGGTTTATTGAGTGTTTTGTCTTGTCTTGATTATGGAATTGTTCAGTCATCAATTATAGCAGCAAGAACAAATCGTTGGATGGGATATTATGCAAATCCATGCCCTGAAACTCAAATCTCAGAATTGATTGAAAACATTCCCAGGGCGTTGTCAACTGTTTTTGGGCAAATGAATATCGTCTGATACCAATGAAGAACCTGGCATCCTTCATATTTGTTGAAAAATAGTTAACACTTTTCCAAAATTGTGATTGTGTTTCCCTTTGTAGAGACGCACGGCAGTGCGTCTCCGAGCGAAGAAAGTTCTATCACGTCTTTAAAATTAAGAACCAAAAAAATTTTGCCCTTTCTCTGCTCGGAGACGCACCATTGCCGTCAGGTTAAGCGCAAACTCGCTCCAGTGCTCGTTCCCAGGCTCTGCCTGGGAACGTTTTCCGAGGTGGCTCTGCCACCTACGAACTGAACAGGCGGCAGAGCCGCCAAGTACACGTTCCCAGGCAGAGCCTGGGAACGAGCACCGGAGCGAGTTTGCCTTAGCCTGACGGCTATGGGAGACGCACTGCCGTGCGTCTCTACATAAGACAAATCGTACAAAAAAAAGTGTTAAGTAAGCGGCCATAAGTTTTCGGGTAGAAAAAAGTTCGTCCAACTGAAAATGTTTGACCGCCTGGGGTTGAAACCCCAGGCGGTCGTGCTGGAACCGGAATTATTCAATACCAGGCGGTCGAACATAGTCCGGAAGGTTATACTTTTATCTACCCGAAAACTTATGATCGCTTACTTAACTGGAATATGAAGGATGCCAAGAACCTGTTTAATCTTATGGCGCTTGCGCTGCTAAGAAATCTCTTAAAATATTTCAATATTTCTATGAGAGAATAAAACGACTTGCAAGGGCGGCAGATTTCAGAGATAATGAAACAGGTATGCATATTAATCGTGAATAATGGTGAGGGGTCAAACCTTGAATTGTGAATAACAAAAACTACTTTGATTCTATCTCCGAAGTTTAGTCATTCACAATTCAAGGTTTGACTCCAATCCCACCTAAAATGTTAGTCTTTAAAATCGTTACAACAAAAAAAGGAGGTCTATTATGCAAGAACGAACCGGTTTAGTTACCTTGCGCGGTACACCAATGACATTGGTTGGCACCCCGCTGAAAGAAAAAGATGTTTCGCCGGATATCACATTGCTATCAAATGATTTAACCCCTGTTCATCTATCAGATTATAAGGGAAAGATTTGTTTGATTTCATCAGTTCCTTCACTGGATACCCCAATTTGTGATGTTCAGACAAGGCGTTTTAACCAGGAAGTTACCCAAGCAGGGAATAACATTCATGTGTTAACGATCAGTGTTGATTTACCTTTTGCCCAAAAACGTTGGTGTGGGGCTTCTGGAATGGATAAAGTAATTACCCTTTCTGATCATCGCGAAACTGCTTTTGGGCTTGCATATGGTGTATTAATGAAAGAAGTACGATTATTAGCCCGGGCTGTTTTTATATTAGATGCATCTGGAACGTTACAATATCAAGAAATTGTTAGTGAAATTGGAAATGAGCCTGATTTTGCAACGGCTTTAAGTGTTATAAAATCTATTTCGTAATGCTTGAGAAATAACGTTCCTGTTCCTCAATGTTCACTTCTTTGTGCAGGATGATCGTAGGGCGCATTTCAAAAAAGAGGGATTTTCTCTTAACCCTGAAAGGGCGTTAAATAAAAGCCCAGGGCAACGCCCTGGGTTAAATATTTATAGATTCTTAGCCCTGTGAAAGAGCGACACATAAAACATAAATGCGACGACCTTTCAGGGCTAAAAAACCTTATGCACAAAATTACCCAGGGTGTTGCCCTCTGCTTTTATTTAACGCCCTTTCAGGGCTGTCTCCCAAAGCATGTTAATTAATTAACTACGATATGCCTGAAAACTTATGATTGCTTACTTAATCGAAATCCAACCAATGTCCGAAACCAATGTAGGGGCGAACCTTATGTTCGCCCTCCGAACAACAATCGTTTGCGAACCTATATCCGAGGCAAACGTTTCTAAGTCATTCTCGAACATAGGTTTGATACCGGTTTTTGTTCGGAGGTCGATCATTATATATATTATAAAATTTTTTAATGGAGAACTTATTTCCAGAGCATTTGTTAACATGCCCATTTTGGGGTAAAAATGAGTATTCTAAGAACTATAATGGTGTTTTTTTATTCTGCAATAAATTCATATAGTTGAAAAATTATTTTGGCCCGATACTGGACAAGTATTGACAAAACATTCATGCTCCTGTATGCCAAGTATTAGAATATGCATATTTTAGGCATTGATCATCATTTCAACCATTTTTTTGCGATAGTTTTTTGACGAACGTCCACATTTAAAGTTGTGAACTTTACTGAACTATATTCGGAAATAAATGTTTTGGTTTTTGACGACGATGGTTTGATTGATATATTTGTCCTATCAGGGGCAATAACTATGCAATAAAAAATCAACGTTGAACAAGCATACCAAATAAAATGAAATGAAATGATAAAGGCCATATTTTTTTTAATTTTTATAAACTTGCTTTCGGATAAGTCTACAAGTATATGCATTTAGATCTCAAACCGCTTGCGAATGCGCAGCTCTGATAACAAGCATATTTACGAATAAAAGCCGTGGGTTTGAGCAAATGGCTTGTGCTTTAAATGCATGCACTTGTGGACGAATCCGCTTGCTGAATCAATGGAGGATCAAATGAACGAACCGCGAACCAGACGAATAAATTTCAGGGCTTTTAAAGTCCTGTGCCGAGAAATGTCAACCTATGAAGATCTAAATACCTTGTTTAATGATCTTGTTGAATTGATTTGTCGCTCCTTTGAAGTCAAGGCTTGCGCAATTTTATTATTTGATGAGCGGCAACAGGAGTTATTTCATGTTGCCACTTATGGTATCAGCGATGAATATCTTTCCAAGGGGCCAATTCCCATTCGTTTAGAGGACAGTCCATTGGAAAAAGGTGAGGCTATTTGTATTGATAATATGACGTGCGACGAGCGAGTTCTTTATCCTGACGCTGCGGAAAAAGAAGGCTTTCATTCGATGCTATGCTTTCCAATCACCTGTCGCAAGGATGTTATTGGCATGATTCGGGTTTATCATCATGAGCCACTCCAGTTAGCCGAATATGATATGGATTCCTTTGCTGTCTTGAATCGCCTGCTGGGCCTGGTGATTGAACATCATGGCATGAAAAATTTTATTGATGAAGTTAAAAGGTCATTTTCCAATCTTCCATTAAGAATGCTTGAAGGATTTGGATCATGACAGCCCGCAGCTTCACAGATACATCGGACTTCTACGCCATTGATTGTGGTGATAAAATTGTTGTTGCGGATCGTGTGTTGACTGTTACAGGACATGAAAAAGAACGTCGTTTTGGTATTGAAGATCCTAAAATGTGGGTCAAACGCGCAGTTGAAGATGCCACTGGCCAGAAAAAGATTGTCAAACTTTCATTTTTGGAATCGTTTTATACAACCCTGGCCGGACTTAAAATTCGATGTTTTCGAAATCCGGACAAAGAAGGCCAGATTCTGTCATTGGTGCGTGATCATCCACTGTTTATGCAAGGCGAGTCATACCATGACCCAAAAGGAAATAATATTCGGATTATCGACATTGTACGTGGACCCAATTTTTTTAACTACATCAATACGATAAATATGAATCATCGTCAGTATTTCCATGAGGCCTTGCCGGATATATTAAAAAAAATTATCAAAGCGTTTGAAGCCATTCGTTTTCTTCATATCAATGACTATCGACATGGTGATATTCGCAATGATCATCTCATTTTTCAACGAAAAACCGGAAACTACGTTTGGATCGATTTTGACTATGATTACAGTGCGACTGAAAATCCATATGCCATGGATCTGTTTGGTTTGGGAAATATCCTATTGTATGCCATAGGGAAAGGTTTTCACGATCTTTACATGATTACGAATAATACAAATTTTTATGGGGATTTACATGATAATTTGGAAGAAAGGGATTTTTCACTATTGGATAAATGGCGATTTATCAATCTTCGAAAATTATTTCCTTACATTCCCAAAATAGTTAATGATGTGTTAATGCATTTTTCAAAACGATCCAACGTTTATTATGAAACGATTGATGAATTATTAGAGGATATTAATCGTTGTTATTATTCTTTTTTTGCATGAAGGAGGCTTACATTGAAACATTCAATTCTAATCGTTCTTAAAGATTCGGTCAGTTCAAGGGAAGCACTTGAATATATTTCTCTTTTACCATTCTGCAAAGAGGACGTTGACATTACTTTATTGCATATATTTAGAAAAACGTCCATGAGTGAAGAACTGATGGGAGAGAATTTTACAGAGGAAGAAACCCAAAAATGGCATAAGATTCTAGAGGATGCTAAAAATATTTTGGTATCCCAGGGACTTTTAGCCGACAAAATACATACAAAATTAGTTTCAGAAGCATATCCAACTGTTGCTGATGGTATTATCGACCAACTGAAGAAAGGAAATTATGGAACACTTGTACTGGGGCATAAGAAAAAATCTCGGGCTGAAGAATTTGTTAAGGGTGATATTTCAATGAAACTATTGCGAAGTTTGGAAGGTGTTGCGATTCTTTCCATTACATAAAAATCAGGAGGATAACAATCCATGGCGGAAAAATGTATTCAAGACTGTTTTCCAGATCATGTCGCCATATGCTATGGGTGTGGCCGAAACAATCCAGAAGGTTTACAGATAAAAAGCTATTGGGAGGAAAATATTGGTATTTGCCGCTTTACCCCAAAAAAGTATCATACCGCCTTTCCAGGTGTTGTTTATGGTGGTTTGATTGCAGCGCTAATTGACTGCCACAGTATCTGTACAGCAATGGCCCATGCCTATCGACAGGAAAATCGCGAATTGGGCACTGACCCGGTTATTTATTTTGTGACAGGAGAATTAAATGTCAAATATTTGAAGCCAACTCCCATGAATAAACAATTAGTCCTCAAAGCGAATGTGACCGAACAACTCCCCAGAAAATCCTACATCCATTGTTCTGTATTTGCTGATAATGTGGAAACAGCAAGAGCTCATGTACTTGGAGTTCGGGTCCAATCATATGATTAAGAAATAATAAAATAAAAGAGATAATTTGCAAAAGGAGTTTAAAATGATACCAAACAAAGTGACCACGACTATTGAATCAGAAAAGTGCATTGGATGTGGTTTATGCATTTCGGTTTGTCCATCAGATACGATTTCATTAAAAGATGGTAAAGCTGTGATAACAGGAGATGAGTCCATTCAATGTGGACATTGTTCAGCCATTTGCCCTCAGGGAGCTATTACTGTTCATGCATTGGATACATCATTACTTTGTACCACATTTGAAGAACAAACCGATTGGTTGGATTTTGGACAACCCGATATTCAACAACTTGTTCGTCTGATGCGATCACGCCGCTCCTGTCGCAACTATGAAGACAAACCTGTTCCCCTGGAGCTATTAAATGATCTCATTAAAATTGGCATTTCCGCACCCTCAGGATCAAATGTTCAAAAATGGTCATTTACTGTTTTACCAGATCGGAATACTCTAATGACATTAGGTTCTTACGTCATGACATATTTTAAAAGTTTGAATCGAATGGCCGAGTCCTATCCCCTTCGATTAATGTCATACTGGTTGAGCAAGGATGAATTGGGACAATATTATCGTTATTATTATCATAGAGTGAAAGAAGCCATTGAAGTTTTTGAAAATGAAGGCATTGATCGCCTGTTTCATGGTGCAACATCAGCTATACTCATTGGGGGAAACAGAGAAAAAAATGCTGGGTCTCCTCAGGAGGATGCACTTCTGGCCAGTCAAAATATTCTACTGGCCGCTCATGCAATGGGATTAGGCACCTGTTTGATTGGTTTTGTTGTTGAGGCTATGAAAAGAGATCATTCAATTAAAGAAAAAATAGGGATTCCGCAATCAGAATCAATTTTTGCTGTAATTGGTATTGGCTATCCAAAAGAAAAATATCAAACTGTCACCGGACGAAAACCTATTGATATTCGTTATTTCAATGCAAAAGAATAATAAACAGTCTTTACAAAAGCCAAAACGATTATCGTATCCATCAGATGAGAAAAAAGTACAATGGCTGCCGATGCTCTTGGATACCTATTTTCTGGCAGATAAAATCATCTATGATGGACTTCGTCGAGAATTAAAAAAAGGCAAAACATTGGCCTGTGCCTGCAATTGTTCCAATTGTTGTTACACCCACACAACCATTCCTGTTTACCCGCTTGAAGTGGTTGGACTATATTGGTATGTCATTGAAAAAATTTCAGGAAAACGTCGTTATCATATTCAAGCGCAACTTCAGGCACATGGAGACATACAATGCTGCCCATTTCTTGTGAAAGATCGCTGCGGTATCCATCCCATGAGGCCTATGGCCTGCAGATTTTTTAATGTATTTAACAAAGTCTGTGCTGAAAATGAAGATCCCTTTTATTCCAGGCGATATGATGTCTTCACGCCAAATGAATCTTTAAAAAACAAAGCGCTCATGAAAATGCTTCCATTTCACGAATTTTTTGGTAAACAAGAACAAGAGCAAGCTATCAATAATAACACACTCAATAACATGGTTCAAAATCTTCATGAAATTGATTGGCCCAAAATTGCAAAACGAATGGAATCATCATAATGGCTATTATCAGTAATTATCGGATAAAAAAAATTCAACATGTATTATACCAAAAATACCCTGATGTCAAAACGCAGCTTATTCACACGAATGCGTTTGAGCTATTAATTGCAACCATATTATCCGCACAATGCACAGATCGTCAGGTCAATGCAGTTGTGCCCAAACTATTCCAACAATTAAAAAAGCCCCAGGATTTTATCGATGTTAAAACTGAAACCCTGGAAACCTTGATTCATTCCACTGGATTTTTTCATAATAAAGCACGAAACATCAAGAAGTGTTGTGAAATGCTCCAATCAGAATACAATGGTCAGGTGCCACAAGATATTGAAAATCTTGTGCGCTTGCCTGGTGTGGGCCGAAAAACAGGCAATGTCGTTCTCGGCGCAGTTTTCGGAAAACAAACCATTGTTGTGGATACCCATGTATCCAGGATTTCACAACGCCTGGGCTTGACCATCCAGAAAAAACCAGAAAAAATTGAACAGGACCTCATGGCCTGTATTCCCAAAAAAACCTGGAATGACTTTTCATTGCACCTCATTCATCTGGGACGTCAGTTTTGTCGCGCCTCTAAACCGGATTGTAACAATTGTCCGCTTGCCAAATGGTGTGAGTACTTTTTGGCAGGAGATAAAAAAGACAGGAAACATAAAAAATGAAAGCAACCGAATCTAATCATAATGATCAAACCCTTTTGAATGCCATCAAAGCACGCCTTCAATCAGGAAAATTACCCTGTGCAGTGGCGTTTGATATTGCCAAACAAAAACAAATACCTTTGCATGAAGTGGGGCAAATGGCCAATACTGAAGGTATTCGATTAAGTAAATGTCAGCTAGGGCTTTTTGGCTACCCGCCTAAGAATAAAATTATTAAAGCCCTTGAAGCCATTGAACCTGAATTGGAACAGGCCATCAAAGACACACAAAAAGATAATGTGATTCAATGCCCTGAAATTTGGGAGATTGCACAAAAGTTGGGGATGCGAAAACTTCATGTAAGTTGTGCATGTGAAACATTAAACTTAAAAATTAAAGTGTGTCAACTGGGTGCATTTTAATTTAACGTGTCCTTTCGGTAATCGTGCTTGACTGATTGATTTATGAATTATTCACAATCCCGCTTGCTAACGCGCGCGGCTCTGATTCGGTAACGCACGGCTCTGATTCGGTAACGCGCGGCTCTGATTTATTAGCTTGCCTGGTATCAGAGCCGCGCGCGTTAGCAAGCGGGATTGTGAATAAGCCACAAGTCAAGCATGCTTGCCGGAAAGACACAATTTAACTTGTTTTGATTGTTGATGAATTCAAGCCTTGAGTTGAGAAAGCGGAAACGTTTCCAACTTTAAAACCCTTTTTTTTCAGGAGATACACAATATTTAGGCGCATTCCCAAAAAGTCGGACATTTTGGGAATGCGCCCCAATATTTTCCATTTTCGCATAATTCTTTTAAATCAATGTTTGTTGCAGCAATGATGCGTACATTCGTTTGAATTGTCTTCCCAAAATTAATGTAAACCCACTGACCATATTGGCTGTGATGTGCTGGAATCTTAAACCAACACCAATTATAGCGAAAACTGTGCCATCAGCTTTTTTAGTTCAGCAGACATCCGGTTCAAATCATCGGCCTGATCTTTCACTTTCTGACTATTGGATTTCATTTCCTCTCCTGCTTTACTGATAACAATGGTTTCATTGGTAAAAGCCAGGGTTGTTTGCAATGTTCTGGCAGCGTGACTGGCAACATCGTCAATACCGGTTGATGCTTCTGAAATATTTGTAGCAATCTCTTTCGTGGCTGAAACCTGTTGGTCAATTGCAGCAGCAATGGCAGAAACTGCATTATCCATATCACTGATAATATTGGAAACTTCCTTGATTTGCTCTACTGATGCGCTGGTTGAGGTATGAATCTCACCAATTTGTTTTTTAATTTCCTGAGTGGCTTTTGATGTTTCATTTGCCAATTCCTTGATTTCATTTGCAACAACTGTAAAGCCTTTACCAGCTTCCCCAGCACGAGCCGCCTCAATGGTTGCATTAAGCGCAAGGAGATTGGTTTGCTCTGAAATCTCAGTAATCGTGTCAGCAAATTGGGTAATTCGACCCGCAACATCTCCCAGGTTAGATACATTATTTGATGCTGCTTCTGATTGACTGACTGCCGTGTTGGTAATTTTTTGTGCCTCACTTGTATGAGAAGCGATCTCATTCACTGTATTATTCATATCCGAAGTCGTTGCTGAAATTGTTTTCATATTAACAGACGCTTGTTCGCTGGAGCTGGCAACAGATTCCATCGCATGATTCATGTCTTTGCATTCTTGTGTCATGTTTTTCGTTTTTTGCACTGTGGTTTCAGTTTGTTGACGCATTGAATCTGAAATGCCTGATAATTCATTAGATGAAGATGACAATCTATTGATATTATCCTTTATTTCAGTCAGCATTCGCATTTGATTTTCAGCCATATTATTCAGGGCCTTACTCATATCTCCAATTTCATCATCTTGAGTGATTGACAGACGTGAGCGTACATTCCCACTGGCAATAGCTTTTGAAAAATCCCGAACCTGAGCAATAGGGGTCAGCATAAACTTTGACAGAATAACATAATTAATACCACCACAAACAATCAATATACAAAAGAAAATCAACATGATAATAATATTTAGTTGTAAGATTTGAGATTCACACAATTCTTTATCAAAAGCATACACCATCACACCAATCTGTTGGGAGCGATAATCGTGGATGGGAAAGTATCCCAGGGTAAAGCCACCCTGTTGATCAATCGTTGTTTTTTGCCTTCCCTTGTTTAAATGAGAAAGACGAATATATGATTTTCCTGCCTGATCTCCAGTACCATACACAAAAACATATTTATTATCTATTACTGGGAATTTGGTGGGATCATGCATGCGTTTAGTAATGGGTAATAAATCTGCGTTCATATACAAAAATATATTTTCCCTTTGCTTATTATTGGTAGTTATTGCATTGTTCATAACCGGTTTAAAATCCATTAATAATTCAACTGATCCCAATATTTTATCATCAGCATCTTTCACCATTGTCACCCCGCGAATAACAAAGCCACCACGCCCCAATTCAATACCACTTTGAGATTGGCCCAGACGATTGACATCCAGTACAGTCTGACGAAATCCAGAAATATCATCCGAAATATCCACCCATTGACCATTCACGCGCGTTTGTTTCGAGCGCCATATTCGTAGTAAACTTCGACCATTGGGCAGGTGAAAATGCAATTTTAAGGCAGCTGTACTTTCAAGGGATTTATATCCAAGAACATGATCTTTTAAGGCGTTTCGCAACAAAAGACGTGCTTGCTGACCTTTCAGATCGTTTGGATCATCAATATTACCAGAATGCGCTATCTGAAATGCTTTGATAACTACAGGCAGTCGAGAAAAAAGTGATGCTTTTTCTAACTGCATCTTACCACCAAAGGTAATGGATGAATTAATCTGATTTATTTTGTCATTAATAATTTTTTTAAAATTATTTGTTTTTAGTGCTGAAAGCTGAATGTTTACAATAAAATAACCAATTAGGCTTAATATCATAACTGAAATAATCATTGGGACAAATATTTTTTGTCGAATATTCATTTTATTTCCTTTGTTTTTTTGTATGATCGTCCAATTTGGGTTTTCATGGTTTCGTTAGGGCGTATGTACAAGTTGGGAAAACATTTCGTTATTGCCCTAACAGGGCTTTTCATTTTAGTTCAGTGCAACGACCACACACAGCCGTGCATTTCTACAAATTGAAAATCAAACATGATTTCGGACAACTTGTTCACTCCTTTTCAATACTCAATAAGTATGAAAGATGCCAAATCCCAGTGAACATTCATTATTTTTAACATTGATTAATTTTTATTGCAATCAGATTTTTTATTTTTGATAAGTCTACATGTGCGTATCCAAATCTATGGGCGAGCATAAGATTTTGCCCATAGTTTGGTTTCGGACAAAGGTATGATTTCGGTTTTTGTTCGAGGCAAACATTTTCACCTAACTTGTTCATATGGCCACAAGTAATGTCTGAAATTTTTTTATATTGAAACAGAAATTAATTGAAAATAAGTGAGCATCACAATCAACTCAGCGTTTCATGGCATATTTATTGCAGATATTAAGAGTTTATTAAATGCAAGAATCTATAATTTTTACAAGATATTATATCAATGATTATTGGAGGTTTGACGTAGTGCAGTCAAAAAACAGCATCAAGATTCTGGTTGTTGATGATGAATCAAGAATCTGTCATTTTGTTCAAAAAGGTCTGCAACTGCTTAATCCAGCATATCATATCTATCAGGCTGTATCTGGATTGGCAGCCCTCGATATTATCAGAAATCAAAGGCCTGATATTCTGATTGTGGATATTTGTATGCCAGACATGGATGGCATCGCATTGATTGACAAATCGCGTAAGATAAAAAAGGATCTTCAAGCTATTGTTATTACAGGCGCTCCAAGCCTTGATAATGCCATTTCTGCCATACATAAAGGCGTTTCACATTATATAAAAAAACCCCTTGATATTGACCGACTTAACAATGCTGTTCAAGCATCCTGGGAGGATCGGATGTTTCGAATAAGGGAGGCACATTATCGCAAAATATTTTCCAATGCGAGTGTCAGCACAATAATTTATAATCCATTTGGCAACATATTAAAATGCAATAAAATGTTAGGGAACCTTCTTGGCTATTCAACTGATGCTTTAAGCCAGACACAAATATCAGATCATATTCATGCTGAAGATTTAGAATCATATAAAAGTTTTGAACAGAAAATTCTGGATAACACTATCAATCATTTTCACATGGATATTCGTTTTTATGATAGCTCACACAATATCAAATGGCTTTGTATTTCTGTTGCAAAAATTGATGATTTGACAAATCCAATAATGAATATGCAGCTTTTTGATATTACACAACGTAAGCATGAAGAGATTGAAGCAAAAAATTTAAATGTGCAATTACAGCAACAAATAGATCAGATGAGTCGAATCAACCAACAAATGGAAAAAGCTGTGGATTTCGCAAATAAAGTGGCCATTGATGCAGAAATTGCAAATAAATTTAAAAGTAAGTTTTTGGCCAATATGAGTCATGATATTCGTACACCAATGAATGGTGTTATCGGTATGACGCATTTGTTAATGGGGACTGAACTCACAGACGAACAACACGAATACCTGAATATGATTCGTATTTCAGGTAATTCATTATTATCATTGATCAATGATATCCTGGATTTTTCACGTATTGAAGCAGATCAGCTTATTTTAGAAACTCAGCGATTTAACCTTCGGATGACTGTTGAAGATACTGTGGACATTGTTGCACTTGATGCCTATGAAAAAGGGATTGGGCTGACCTGCGTCATTGAACCAAATGTTCCTGCAGAACTGATGGGAGATCCTGGGCGACTGCGTCAGGTGCTAATTAATCTTTTAGGTAATGCGGTGAAATTTACTGATCATGGTGAAGTAAATCTTCACATTCAACTGGAAAAAGAGAGTAAAGAAAATGTCACCCTATATTTTTCTGTTAAAGATACTGGTATTGGTATCCATGAATCGGAAATCAATAAATTGTTTAAGCCTTTTTCACAAGTGCATAAAAAAAATGCAGCTAAATATGGGGGAACAGGCTTAGGTCTTACGATTTCACGTCGGATCATTCAATTGATGGGTGGCTCTATCATGGTAAATAGTAAGATTGATCAAGGCTCAAAATTTTACTTTTCAGCTTCCTTTATTAAATATGTTCCCAGAAAAAAACAACAGGTGAACAATAATCTTGATCTGAGAGATAAAACAATACTGATTGCAGATAGTCAGCCAGCTTATAGAAGCATGTTGGCCAATCTTTTGGACAATATTGGTTGTCATCATCTGGAAGTAAGTGATGGTCAAAGTGCGCTTTCCATGATTCGTGACTCATTAAACTCCAATCAACCCATAGACCTTGTATTAATTGATATGCATCTTTCTACAATTGATGGCATCAAACTTGGCAAAATAATCAAATCCGATCCAACCATTCGCCATATTCCAATGATAATGATTACCTTTGTCGGTCAAAGGGGAGATATATCCATGTTACAGGATATCGGTTTTGCTGCATATTTGAATAAACCGGTCAAACAGGGATTACTTCATAAGAGCCTCCAAAAAATATTTCATTCAAACATATCAAAAACAAAAAGCAGTGAATCAGATAATATTATAACAAAATTTTCAATTACAGAAGAAGAAACCCAACAAAACCATATTCTTCTTGTTGAAGACAGTGAAATGAATAAACGATTGGCCAGCGTCTATTTAAAAAAAATGGGTTATTTGGTGGATATTGCATCAGATGGAAAAGAAGCACTTTCAAAATTGGCTGAAAACAAATACGATCTGGTTTTAATGGATATTCAAATGCCGGTTATGAATGGTATTGATGCCACTAAAATGATCCGAAGCGGCAAAAACTCGAACATTAATCACAAAGTGCCTATCATTGCCTTGACAGCTAACGCCATGTCTCAGGATCGACAAATATGTTTGAATGCCGGAATGAATGATTATCTATCAAAACCATTCAAACCTGATGATTTAGAAATCATCATAGAAAAGTATCTCGGTCAAAAAAATGTTAAAGCAAGCAATAATCGAAAAAAAGACCGATCAAGTATTCCTTCAAAGTATTATGACAAAAAAGCGATACTTGATCGTATTGATGGTGATATGGATTTATTTCGTCAACTGATCGCCTTGTTTTTAAAAGAAGTTCCAAACCAGATAAAACAAATAAAACTGGCAATAAAAGAAAATGATCCTGAAAAAATTACACTCTATGCGCATACAATTAAAGGATCTGCATATAATATTCGGGCAATGGAACTAAAACAAGTTGCTTTTGACATTGAAAAGGCAGGAAAATCTTCAGATATACATCTTGCTGCCAGTAAAATAGAAGCATTGGAAAACACCTTTGATAAACTTAATGATGAATTACGTCAGGTGGTTTCAGATGACTAATTTTAAAGGAACCTCATATGTCCGATCCCATAACCCATGTTTTGCTGATTGAAGATAATCCCATTGACATTCTATTAATTAGAGAGTTGCTCAGTAAAAGAAAAAAAACAGTCTATTTTGTTGAGGCTGTTAATAATCTCAAGAGTGGTCTGGTTTTTCTTCAAAAAGAGAAACCAGATATCATTTTGCTGGATTTATATTTACCAGACAGTCAGGGAATAAAAACCTTTGACACCCTCTATGCACAAATGCTTGATATTCCAATTATTGTCAGTACCGCCCATGAAGATGAAAATGCAGCCCTGTTGGCGGTCAATAATGGTGCCCAGGATTATTTATTAAAAGGAAATATCACATCTGCGCTATTATCACGTTCCATCAAATATGCCATAGAACGTAAAAAAGCAGAAAACAAAATAACATATCTGGCTTTATATGATACGCTAACTGATTTGCCCAATCGACGTCTATTTTTTGATCGATTGTCACAGGCCTTCTCTCGTGCGCATCGCTATAAAAGTAAAGTTGGGTTAATGTTTATCGATCTCAATAAATTCAAGGCAATTAATGATAATTATGGCCATGAAATGGGGGATCAGGTCTTACAAAATGTTGGTACACGTCTAAAAAGTGCCATACGTGAAACAGACACCGCAGCGCGTCTGGGTGGGGATGAATTTGGTATTATTCTTCAGGATATTAAAGAGGAAAGCGTCACAAACGCCATTGCTACCAAGATAATCAATACGATCAAAAAAGACTATCTGATAAGAGATTATACGTTTAATATTGGCGCCAGCGTCGGGATCAGCTTTTATCCAGTTGATGGCAAAGATGAAAATGATTTATTAAGCAGAGCAGACAAAGCCATGTATCGGGTAAAAAAGACTGGTAAAAATGGTTTTTGTTTTAGTTCATCAGATTTGATCACACATGTTTAATTATTATCTGCACATTTATTTATTCTTGAATTTCATTGTTTTTCTACCGCTGAATCATCAAGGGTAACAATAACTGAAAATGGCCGTGCAAGATGATTCAACAGCAACATTTCCACACAGGGCATTGTTTGTTCATTTGTTAGATGACTCTGAGAAACAAGCGTTTCCTCAGGAGGCACGATCTGAATACGATTATTATGAATTTTATTTTGATGTAAAGATGCCGCAACATATTGAATTCGTTCCAGAGCTTGTTCAGTATGATCAGCATGCCCATGACTGGAAGAAAATTCACGAATCGATATCATGAATTCAGGATGTGTTTTCAATATCTGAATATTTGACTCCAGTTTTCTCAACTCTCTCTGGTTTTTGAGACGATTGTGATTTACATGAAAAAAAATGCCAGGATACCATAAAACCCTACTTTTCCAAATGCTACAAAAGGTCAGTTTGTCCAAATCCTTATTAATCAGCGTTTGCATTTCTTTTGTTAGAATAACAAATGGAACAGGTTGGCCCGACATATCCAACAACAGCATTTCAACACGACGATTGATCGCCATATTTGCTTCTGTTTTATTTGGCAGAAGAGGGGCTGTTTCACCTACTGGTGAGATGACAATTCGATTTTTGTCTACCCCCTGGTTTTGTAGATATTTCATCGTAGAGACGGCACGTCTGTTTGCCAATAGTTGATTATATGTATGATTCCCCCGATTGTCTGTAAATCCACGTATCGCAATACAAGATGATTTGGAAAATTTTGATAAAATTCGAATATTATTGTTCAAACTTTTTTTAGCTGTGGAGGTTAAATCGTGTTTGTTGTAATCAAAATATACTGCCGGTTCCCATATATATTTTGATAACGATTTTGAATAGGGACAATCTACAGGCGTTTGTTTTTCAAAAACAATTTCCCTTTCCAAAATATCATTTTCTAATGTAATCTTTTCTTTTTTGCATGGCGTTAATTGGCATGGTTCACTTTGCACGCAGGAAACCTCAGTATTCATCACTATTTTCTGCGAACAGGAACGATTTGTATACAATGCTCTAATTTCTGAATCAGACATGCACGACATGCTGATAATACCTATCAATACAAGGAATAAAATATTTTTAGTTGTCAACAGGCACCTCCAACAAAATGGTTTCATTCTGAGCAAATATGTCTTCCATGATAATCTCTTGAGAGTAAAACCATGAATGTGTCATGTATATTTTGAATGAATAATCCGGCGCAAAGGATAGAAATTTGTTCTTGTCATCCAATTTAGAAATATTTTCTGCAAGAAGCAGGTATAACTGTCTGGTATCCAGGGTTCTGTTCGCCACCTGCCTCACCAGTTGTTCTGAAATAGGTCCCATGAACAGGCATAATTGTTGATGTACTGTTTTGAGTATATCTGATGACCATAATTCAATAAATGACTTTTCTGACGCAATAATATTTGAATTATTTGAAACACTTTTAGGTTGCTTGATTTTTACAATTCCTTGATAGATATAATATACAGCTGTTTTCTTGGGTTCAGTATATAACAAAGGCTCATCACTTCCATAGATATAAATTTTTACGTTTTGCGATATGGATTCAATTATTTGTCGAGGTTTGCCTGCAAAATCAGCTATGGACGTGATACAGTCAACAATGGTTTCTTTAGGAATCATCGGTTTTGAGCAAATGGATGTTTTAATGTTTTCATAATCCTGATCTTCTGCAAAAAACCGCATTATGGGCAACTGGATATCATGGCGACGAAAGGCATACCAAATACGATTTTTTACGATGCCATCAACAATATGCTTTTTCAGGTAATTCTCTACAAAATAGCGAATCTGATAGTTAATGATACCACGCTCAGTTTCATATTCATAAATACGAATAAGGGGTTTGGTTGTTGTATCCACGTTGGGTACTGCCAGTATGATCTTTTTAATCAATTGTGTTATTTTTTCTGGAGAAATATTCAAGGGGGCTGGAATAATTGCTGTAATACGCACCGGTTTATTTGCAGGATAAACTTCAACAGTCTCAATGGAGATTTGATTATTTGGAATCACCAGTCGTGAAGCATCAAAGGTACGAATAATGATTGATCGCCATCGCAATGCCTCAATTCGCCCCAAACGATCACCAATGCAGATAACATCACCAATATAAAAAGCCTGCTCAATTTGAAGCCCAACACCAGCAAAAAGATTGCCAAGTGTTGTCTGTAAAGCAAAACCAATTACTGCTGTCAATAATGCAGAGGTTGTTAAAATGGCAGTTAGATTCCATCCAAGAACGTATTTGAACATTAATGTAAATATACCCACATATAGAAGAAATGAAATGATTAATCGCAACAGATCTGATGTCGATTTTCCCTGAATTTTTGAAAAAAGTAAATCGGTCAAAGCATAACTTAAAAAACGTGCACAAGTTACTGCAATACAAAATAAAAATAAAATCCACAAAATATCAGCAGAAACTGTGGCGGATAAGCCAGGTAATGTATTAAAAAAACTATATATCAGTCCAAAAAAAATGGACATTAATATCCAGATAAATGATCCCATTTTTCCTACATTTCTACTTCTGTTTCTGACTGGGGTTTTACCATATCTGATTCAGATAGAACATCTTGCATGTTAAATTGAACCAAATCAGATCGGGTTCCAGAACATTGATTCAGAAGATTTAAGGTATGGTCCCTGCTGGTTTTCAGCCGTTTGATCGCAGCAATCAACTGTTTGAATTCATAAATTCGAATATCTGGAAATGCAGATACCGACTTTTTGCCAAAGCTGATTTGTTCTGCAATGTTCGACATGCTAAGAATGGGGCGGACCACCGATTTTTTCAGCATCATATTGATGGCAATCATAATCAAAGCAAACACACAAACAATAGAGATCAGTAAGGTCAAAATACTTTTTTGGGCTTTTTGATGTGCTAAAAATGTTGGCACAGTAATAATTTTAACTCCCAGTACTTCATCAATTGACCATCCAAAACCATTCTCTCCATATTTTTTAACAATATCAGGCGGTGCATTTGATGAACTATCATGGCATTTGAGACATTTGTGATCTGTAATTTTCATCGGCATGGCCAGATACATGAAATCAGATGTCTGTGTGTGATGATTACCAATGATGATATTCAAATCTGTTTTATTTCGAAATGTACGAATCAACTCGACTTCCCATTCTGCCGCACGATGTAATGGATTTTTGGGATTTAACATAGATTCCTTGTATTCGAATTCTTTGAGTCGATTTTTCAAATGTGTAAAAGTTTTGATTATTGCATAAGCAGGAATACCTTGGGGCAAATTTGCATTCATCTCACTTATTAAAGGAGATACTTCTTCAATGGTGTATTGTCTGATTGAAGCAGCCATTTCCAACATCAGTTTTGCGGTTTGCAAAACCTCATCTTTGGACTGTTGATGCTCCATTGTGTAGGAAATAACTGCAAATAGCGACAATACGACAATAAAAATACATGATAAAATAAGATTTAAACGATTACGTAAACGCATAATTTATTTCTTTTTACCCGGGCCAGAAATAACAATTGATTCTGGTCGTCCTTTTTCAAAATGGTTCCAATAAATATTTGAAGGATTGTATTTGGTATACCCTGGTTTTTCTTTTGCAGGGTAGCCAATGGGTAAATAACACACTCCCATATAATCTTCATTAACATTCAATATTTTTTTTGCACCCTGCCATCGTTCTTCATCAATACCACAGAAAACACTTCCCAGGCCCATGTGGGTCGCTGCCAGAAGCATATTTTCAGCGGCAACAGCACAATCAAACATTGCCCAACTATTATCTCGTCTGCCTGCAACAACAATGACATATGGTGCTTTTTTTATGTATGAAGCAAAGGGGGATGTTTCGGAAAGTGCTGCTTTGATACTTGGATCATCAACAACAATAAATATCCAGGGCTGACAGTTATGTGCTGTCGGTGCTGCCATCCCTGCTTTTAAAAGATCATCAATCATATCGCGCGAAACAGGCTTTTTTAAATAAGAACGAATACTGCGACGCTTGTAAAAAAATTCCAATAGTTTCTGACGTTCAGGTGACTTGCTTTTTACAATATTTGCCTGAAATACCTTCTTTTTTCGTTTCGGCTTTGCATGACACATATTACAATTGGTATCTATGGATTCACTTTCATGACATCCAATGCAACGTTTGTGGGCTTTTAATGAGTAGTTCATCTGATCATCAAATTTGAATACAAATGGTGGATGGCAGTCTGAACAAGAAAATGAAGTATGAACTTCGTGGTCAAAAAAGACTTTTCCATATGGATTGTTGAATTCAATGATAATTGGATTTTTTCCGACGAATTGTGTTTTTAATGGGATAGTGGAAACTTTCTTTTGGTTAGATAGATTCGCATCTTCGCCATAAAGCGCAGTATAGCTTATAAACAATAAACTTAAACACATGAAAATGAAATAAAACTTTTTATGGGTCATATTCTCTCCTTACTTTAATTATGATCGCCCACCTTTAGTTTTTCCAATTCAGGCGGACAATCAATGACTAAAAAGGACAAACACATCACGCGTTTGGAAAAACCAAAGTTTTACAATCAAATATTATGAAACCGATGATTTACAGTCCGGACAAATACCTTCAATCGAAAGATAAATGGATTCAATCTCATAGTCTGTCGAATCCTTGATCTCTTCTATTAATTGCCCATGCAATAATAATTCTAGGTCTGAAAATTTTTTGCATTTTTTACAATAAATATGGGGATGTGGAGCAGGCTTAACACCATCATATCGATTGCTTTGATTACTGTATTGTATTTCAAGCACTTCATCCAGTTTTTTTAATATTGCCAATGTCTTGTAGACAGTTGCTGGACTTGTTGTAGGAAGCAGCTTTTTTAGCAATGAATATATTTTTTCAGGGTTGGGATGATCTGTGCGCTCAGAAAGAATCTTAATAACTGCCATTCTTTGAGGTGTCAGTTTATATCCTGAACTTTTCAGCTTTTTACACATCTGCTGGAATCGGTTTGGATTTTCGTTCATTACATACCTCATGATTTAATTATGTCTACTACTGCAATGCAGCAAGAGTTCTTTGGCTATTGCAATCGTTAAAAAAATGTCTTATTCGGCAAAGCCATAACCGTCTGGGGTTTAAGGACGAAGATGATAATACCTTTTAAAAAAACAAATAGGTATTTGAATATTTCTTGAACAGTCCTAAATGAATGATATATTTATATCATCTTTGAAATTAATGAATAATTATTATTGATTAATATTTAATATTAAGAAAATATAATGTCAATTAAAATTTTTAAATTTACTTAAAAGTGTTAAGTGTTTATTCATTTCATAATTTTTGCAAGAACATATAATAATTATTTAAATAAA
>Ga0272440_1001023_pt1 | contig 23319 bp, 21 predicted proteins | sample SSMMMBAug17_FD_192440 | JGI IMG/M metagenome (GOLD analysis project Ga0272440, IMG submission 192440) | Marine sediment archaeal communities from Little Sippewissett salt marsh, Falmouth, MA, United States - SSM-MMB-Aug17 | ecosystem: Environmental > Aquatic > Marine > Wetlands > Sediment ...
TTCTGCACGCTGCTTATGGCATATCTGCACAATATAGCCTAACAATTGAAGCATAATCCAGCGATCCATATCGCTTTTATGTTCAAATAGAAAATATAGCATTATCGATAGATGATCTCTTGTTTGTACTTTAAAGAGCAAATCCGATTGCGTTGGTTTTAAATCGTTCGTGATAAATGATCCTGGTTCAAGCTGGATTGTTGATATATCCAGAGCTTGAACGATGGATTGCGGTAAATAATACTGTATGATATCCGATATAACGTCAGTTCGCGAAAATACCTTTTCGAAAAACATGGCGTGCGGATTTGTGATTTCGCTTTGGGCCATCAGTTCAACTCCTATATTTCGTTGATAATGAGATTAGATATCTTTCAAATTCGCTGATACGCATTCAAGCGTGTTTGAAATTCGCTTATATTTTTTGCTAAAACAGCTTCTCGACGCAACATTCGATATTTCTTTATACATTTATTTGAATGTTTTCCTCCAGCTTATCTGGCACTGGAAGCGCTCGGGTATGATCTCCCTTACAGGGATATGCCATTTCTTTTGAGTGATAATCATCAGTTGCAATCCATACTGATTGATCTCCCTTCCATTTTCCTGACTCAACTGATTTTACAAAATCATCAAGAATCCTACAAGTGATTTCAGGAATTTCAAGCGTAAATGCATGACAGGTATGTTGCATGAGCATCAGGCGTGAGTGAATCAAATTTTTTCGTAATATTTCGTGAAGTCTTCGGGTGGTCAGACAATCATATTCTGCGTTCATGATCAGGGCCGGGCATTTGACATGCGCTAACTCATGGGTAAATGGCTTGAAATTCTGCAATGATTCAATGATATTTTGAATGGCATACAAATCGTTGTAAGTGGCCACTGCACGACGAATTGTAGGAAGCTGTTCCTTAAATTTCGCAATATGGTTCGGGCTGAAATTAATCGGAATGAGCATATCCACAAGATATTCAAACCCAACAGTTACCATTCCCTGGTATAAATTCATACCAAACCATTCCAGTTGACTGTCCATTTCAGAAAAAGTACTCATGGGAACAATTGATGCAGTTCGATCTGGAAACTTGATTGCAAATTTTAATACAATAATTCCACCAAATGAAATACCTGCAACATGGACTTTATCAATTTTTAAATGCTCCATTAATGCAAACAATATATTGACATTGTCGTCAAAGTCAACTGAAAGCACTGGTTTTGATGATTCTCCCTGGCCAAGAAGATCAAATGTCAGCACACTCAGACCTCTTTTGGTTAAATATTCGGCATAGGGCTGCCAATGCAGGGTGCGTTGGGTCAGTCCATTGATAAATGCAATAACCGGCGTTCCCTTATCACCATCGTATCGATATGAAATATGATGATTTTTATAATTATAGGTTGGCATATTCCCTCCTGTTATGATTTTGTAAATGGCTGCATAAAACTCATGAATTGCTCGGTTTGCTTTTGCATGATATTATGAAGTTCATTCACTGTGTCGCTCACTCCTGCGGTTTTTTCACTGAGTAACAGGCGTAAATTATTGATGGTTTCATCCTTTTCTTCACATGTTTTTCTCAATTTTTCATACTTTTCAACCAATGCAATATGTTTGTGTTTGGGAACGCATCCCACCATGTCCATGAAAGCATCAATGGATTGTTGAAAATTTTGGCCCAACTGATCCAGCATATCTGGTTTGGGCGGTGCGGCCTCGGTTTTTTCAGTCCCCATTGTGTAAATGTTTCTTAAAGCTGACATCAATTCGTCGGCATCATTTTTTGTTTTATCCTTTTCAGATCCCTGAAATACATTTTTCAACCAACCTGAAAACTGTTCATACTGCTCCTGGCTTTTTGCCACTTGAAGCATTATATTCCCCATAATTTCAAAAGCTTGCTTGTCCATAGCATTCTCCTGTCGTTTGCGGCTTGTTATCCGCATTTCTTAAATTTTGCATTGCATTGCATTAAATTAATTAATCCATCAAATATTGTCAAGCAAAATATATTGTGCATTGCAAAAAAAATGCTTGACATACAGAAAGGTAAGTTTTATTATACATCTAAATATTATTACAGTCTTTCATTTTTTGAAATATTATATTTTTATTAAAAAATCATGCAATGCAAAATTATTTCATTGCCAGTACGTTGGAGGTAATTATCATGTTACACGAAATATACTGTCAGGGCATGACAAACGTCATAAAAATATTTACCCTGATCAATGAACAAACCCAGCGTTTGGTAAACTCATGTACCGAACTTTTTTTCTGGGTTCCTGAAAACAGCAAGCAATCATTTAGTGAATGGTTTTCCGATGCCGATCGCATGTGCAAAGATTACATTCAAGTCTTTGAGAACCATCTTACAAAAATGAGAGGAGGTCAATAATGCCAGCATCGTTTATGACACTTTTTCCAGTGCCCAAAAAACAACTGGAACATTATCGAAATTTGTTAGAATGGAGTGCTGTTTCAGCGGAAACAGCTTCGATTTGCCTGGGAAACACTATTTCGCCAGTCAGTTTCTCGCAAAAAAATACCAGACAAGGGTCTCATCGCGAAATCATATCTGATCTGGTCAAAGATATTTCAGGATTTTGCCGGAAATTGAGTCAGCATCCATTCCAACGTTTTACACAAAATAGACAAAATGAAATTGAATACCTTGAAACATTTATCAAAGATCATGGTTTGCAATCCTGGTCTGCCCCTGTGAGCGAAAGCGATATTTTATTAGACTTGCCAGGAATGCGATTAATTGATATCTCTGTACCAGGGCCGCATAAAGTCGAAAATTACACAGTGGTATTTGCACCAAGAGCGGGACATCATTCAAATATTGCCGAACGTGTCGCACTGTATTTAAGAGATCAGGGCCTGACACGCATGGCAATTGTCGAACAAAAATGCGCTGATGATATCCCCATGTATATTAAAGGTAAACGCCATTATGAAAATTTTGATGGCCAAATCAAACAATATACTGATATTCTGAAATATTTAAAAAATTTAGCCGGTGTACCCTCTCATTTGATCGGGGTGTGTCAGCCCGGGCCATTGTTAATTACTGCGTTAATTTTAAATCCAGACCTGGGAAAAACATTTGGCAGTTCTGGATCACCAATGGATACTGAAGCACAGCGAAGTTTTTTAACTGATATGTCTCGTCTTGCCGGTGAAAGTTATATTGATATCCTTATTCACGCCTTCTCTCGAAAAGTTTCCAGGAATAAACCAGGCGCTGGGCGGCTCATTTATGATGGCCGATTGCATGCGCTGGGTTTTTATTTGATGGCTATGGATATTCATGTATCAAATTTCAAACATTTATTTCGTGATTTAAAAGCCAAGAAACGCGATAATGCAGAACGTCAAAAGGCTTTTTACAAATGGTTCAATACTGTCAATCATTTTCCAGCAGGCTTTGTTCGAGATACCTATAAACGCATTTTTGTCAGAAATGAACTGGCCCGAGGCCAATTAAAAATAAATGGTCAGGCGGTTCGTTATTCGGATTATCCATCAAATGTGCCCATATGGAGTATTGCAGGTAAAGGAGATAGCATTGCACCGCCCAGACAGGCCAATGCGCATCTTGATCAGGTTTCTGTTCCTGAAGAACTCAAGCTCAATGAGATCTGCAATGGGGGACATATGGCTTTGTTTCGGTCGCAATCGGTGCTGGAAAAAAACTATCGTCGGATTGCCGAATTTATTTTAAAACATAGTGATTTAAGTAAAGGAGATCAAACATGAACAACGCATTTTTTCAATTCTGGTCAAATCCAGACAATATATTTAAAGCATCAATATCCCAGGTGCAACAATTTCAAGAACAGGTAATGACCGGCTTTTTTTCACAAAAGCTCAATATCCCCCACATGGGATTGATGCGTGAAGAATTAGATAATATTACCGAAACTGTTAATGCAGGTCAAGACTATATGGCTGCATTGACAAAATTTTTGCAATCTTTTTCAATGCCCTATGCAGAAGGATTGCTTGAGTTTGTCAAAAAAATGAAAGCGGGCCAGGTTGACTGGAAATCTCTTGATGATAAACAATTGTACCAGATGGCCATTGATGTGTTTAATCAAAAATACGATGCCATGCTTAAATCAGAGCAGGGGCAAAAAGCGGTCAAGGAAGTCATTGATCAATATCTGGAGTTTAAAAATAAAGTCAATACTGTCAATGAGCGCGTTTTGCGACGTCTGGCGATTCCTACAAAAAGTGAAATGGAAGACATTTTCAAAGAAATCTACACCCTGAAAAAAACAAACAAACAGCAGGCATCCCAGATCAAACAGCTCACAAAAGATGTAGAATCGCTGAAAGAACAGATTTCAAAAGGAGATACGCAATGAAAATTCCCAATCTGAAAGATCTGAATTATCAGGTGGCGCAAACACCATCTGATATTGTATATCAGGAAGATAAAGTGTCATTGTATCATTACAAACCCACAGTCAACAATGAACAATTGCACAAAACACCTGTTTTGATTATCTATGCATTGATCAATCGTTATATCATGTTGGATCTGGAGCCAGATAGAAGTTTTATTCAAAACCTGTTGGACCAGGGCCTGGATGTCTATCTTTTGGATTGGGGCTATCCCACAAGTGCGGATCGTTATCTTGGCCTTGATGACTACATTAATGGCTATATGAACAATGCTGTTGATACGATTTGTGAACATCACCACTGTGATGCTGTTAATCTGGTGGGGATTTGTATGGGGGGCAGCCTGTCTGTCATGTATACAGCCATTCATCAGGAAAAGGTCAAAAATCTGGCAACATTTGCAACACCTGTTAATGCTGATGTCGATGATGCAATTTTGTTCACCTGGGCCAAATCACTTGATGTTGAAAAAATTAACGCTGTTTTTGGCAATCTTCCTGGTGATATGGCCAATATGTTGTATTTGTTAGCCATTCCTGTTGGTACTGTTGATCGTTATGTGCAATTTTTTAATAAAACCGAAAATATTGAATTTGTCAATACGTTCATGCGATTGGAAAAATGGAGTTACGATAGCCCGGATATGACGGGTGAGGCTTTCAAAGACTTCATTGGCGGGGTGATCCAGAAAAATTTGTTAATAAAAAATCAACTCGAAATGGGTGATCATGTTGTCAATCTTAAAAATATCACATGCCCGCTATTCAATGTTTATGGCACTTACGATCACTTGGTGCCCCCGGCATCTGCAAAAGCACTTTCTGAGGCTGTAGGATCTGATGATATCACCACGCATGAATACAAAACCGGTCACATTGGCATGTTTGTCGGCAAATGGTCAAAAAATACTGTCTGCCCGCAAGTTGCCCAATGGATAAAGGAGCGATAAACCATGGAACAACAGTTTAACTCTGTATACAGTATGTTCTGCAATCGGGTTCAGAAAACTCCCGATATCGCCGCTTATTGCGAAAGAATTGATAATCAGTGGAAGCCAACAAGCTGGCAATCATTGAAAGATCAAGCCCAATATTTTGCTTGTGCCCTGATGGCACATGGTTTTTCCAAAGGCGATACTGTTAATATTCTGGCGGGTAATCGTCTGGTTTGGCCCATTGCCGATCTGGGAACCATCGCTGCCGGCGGTATTTCGGCTGGTATTTATCCTACTAATTCAGCCGTGCAATGTGAATATATTTTCAAGCATTCTGAATGCAAAGTGCTTGTAGTTGATACCCTGGATCAATTGAACAAAATTCTGCCTGTGTCTCAAAGTCTTGAATTGATTATTGTAAAAGATACTGTGGACAACGCTCTGGACAAAGTCATCCAATGGGACGACTTTCTTGCAAAAGGACAAGCAAACCCGCAGTATCTGGATAACATTCAGGGAATAACCCGCAATAGTGATCCTGAAGATATCATCATCATTGTATATACCTCTGGCACAACTGGAATGCCTAAAGGTGCCTGTTTGAGCAATCGTTATATTTTGGCCTGTTGTGAGGCATTGAGACATACTGTTGATGCAATCAACGCTGCCATTCCTGCAATCTATAAACAGGCAGATGAACAGCCTGAAGCCCTGTCATTTCTGCCTTATTGTCATGTAGCTGAGCGGATCAGCGGGATGTATAATCGAATGTATCTGGGAGTAACCGGCTATCTGGTGGATGATATTACCAAACTATATCCATATATGTTAGAGGTCAACCCCCATTCATTTGCTGGATTACCGCGATTTTTTGAAAAAATATACGCTAAAATCAAAAATGACATTGAAACTGAAAATGGTTATGATCGCGATGCCTTCTACCGAGCGATTGAATTTAACAAGCAGGTCAAACAATTGATTCGTGAAGGCAAAAACGTGCCCATTCAAATTCAGCAAGCTTATGAAAATGCAGAGAAAAATATTTTCAGCAAAATCAGAGGCACGTTGGGCAATCGTATTATGAGTTTAACATCAGGTGCGGCCCCCATTCCAGAGGAAGTACTTCATTTTTTTGAATATGGTGCCAATATTCCCATATATGAAGCCTATGGGTTGACTGAATTTTTGTGCGGTGCTTTTAACACACCTGAGGCCAGAAAGCCTCGATCTGTTGGACGGCCAATGTATGGCGCTCAAATTAAGATTGCATCTGATGGCGAAATACTGTTCAAAGGCCCTTTACTATTCAGTGGTTACTACAAAGATGAGGCTGCTACTAAAGAAGCGATTGATTCTGAGGGATGGTTTCATACCGGTGACATTGGAAAAATCGATGAAGATGGTTTTTTGTTTATCACAGGTCGAAAAAAAGAGTTTATCAAAACATCAACCGGAAAGAAAATTTCTCCACTGCTGATAGAAAACCTTTGCAAACGCAATCATGTAATATCCAATGTCATGGTTTTTGGCGATTTCAAAAAGTATCTGACTGCCCTGATTACGCTGAATACAGATGAGCTAAAAGGGTATGCTAAGATCAATCAGATTGAATATGATACTTATGAAAATTTGACACAACATCCTGACGTTGTTAAAATGATGGAATCTATTGTCCAATCTGTTAATGAGCAGGTATCCCGCACAGAGCAAATTAAGAAATTTACGATATTGACACGTGACTTTTCTGTGGATCAGGAAGAAATTACACCCACTGGAAAGGTAAAACGTAAGATTGTTTCTGAGCGATTTAAGGATGTGATTGAAGGCATGTACGAGGATGCCTTAAATAAATAAATAAGGAAATATTGCTGGAACCATAACATACACAAATAAATTCTTGACATATGAACAGATTTTATGAAAAATACAAATAAATAAAGGAGAACATGAACATGCGAAAATCAATTTATTTGTTAATTCAATGTCTGGTAATGATCAACTTTTTGTACATGCCAACCCTTCTTTCTGCGCAACTTACTCATAATACTTTGCTGGCAAAAAATATGAACCAAACTGATGCGTTTTATCTTGCAATGAATTCAAATTCAGGTGGACGCCAACAAGTGATGGATTCATTGGATACGCTTCAAAAAAAACAAACTGATATGTACAACATGCTTAAAGGAAAAGCATCCAAAGCAGGTGCACGTCGGATTATCCACCTGACTGAAGAATTAACCGAAAAGATTGAAGCATTATCCGAAAATAAAGCAGATAAAGCGGATTTAACTCATACCAGCGATGCTTTAAACCAATCCATTGATGATTTGATGCAGGAAATAAAATCCTTATCAAAGACATTGACTGATGATATCAAAAACATCTCAAATTCATTAATCAAGATATCTTCGCAAACAATACCGCATCAACGTATTCAAATTCTTGCTGAAATTAAGAATGAACAAAAAAATATTAAAGAACGTATCGCTGAATTGAATGAACAGCTTCACAAAATCACCGCGAAAACATCACGAAATCGTCAGACAGAGATGTCAAAATTGGCTGACACACAGGAAGAAATAGACAACGACTATGCAGAAATAAAACAAAACCTTCAGGAAAATAAAAATATCGCAAATAGAAATTTCTTCATTGTTCTGTTTTTAGTTATCATATTTATTGGAGCGCTTGCTGGATGGGTTTATTATTTTATTTATCATCAACAAGAAGTAAAAAATGAAATATATAAAAATACCAAAATTATCGTACAGGAACAATACGAACGATTACTCGAACAGTTATATATTGAAGAGCACGAAGATGGCCGACTGACAGCAGATGATTTAAAAAAAATGTCTGAGCGGGTTAAGAAAAAAGTGATTCGTCAGAATTGGGCCAAACGCAAAATTGAAGATCGTCCCGCATTTATATAACATTTTTATTTTTCATTAACGCGGATAGCTCTACAAGTGTATACATTTTTTTTTCTTAGCCCTGAAAGGGCTTCAACATACCAGCCCAGGGCAACGCCCTGGGTAAAGATTAACCAATATTTAAGCCCTGTAAGGGCGCAACATAAAGACAGGACGCATTCTAAAAATGTAACGCCCTTACAGGGCTTAAAACTTTTTATATATTTCCCCAGGGCGTTGCCCTGGGCTGGTATGTTGCCGCCCTTTCAGGGCTAAGAAAAAAAATGTATACACTTGTAGACCTATCCGCATTAACGATATAGAGGCGTAATTATGATTCATGGACATGGGGGAAACATTTACGAATGGGCCAAAAAATGCAATTGTTCCATTGATGAAATCATTGATATGAGTAGTAATATCAATCCATTGGGATCTCCTCCCGGATTATTGGAACATATCGAGGAACAGCTTAAACAGATGCATTGCTTGCCCGAAGTGGACAGCAAAACGTTGACACGTACATTTGCACTTTTTTTTGATAAACATGAAGATCAAGTTGTATGCGGTTCAGGAACGACTGAATTCATCTATCTGTTACCACAAATTTTGCAATCAAAAAATGCGTTGATCTTTGCACCCACATATGCAGATTATGCAGATTCATGTAAAAGACAGAATGTGCAGGTTCAGATCCGAAAGACCCACGCTTCAAAAAAATTCAATCCCACATTATCAAATCAAAACTTAGATGATATTGATACTGTATTTATTTGCAACCCCAATAATCCTTGCGGACATTTTGTACCTTTTGTTCAACTCAAGGCATGGTGCAAGTCTTATCCTGACATTCGCTTTATTATTGATGAATCTTACCTTCAGTTTTCATCAGAATATGAGTTTGAAACAATGATTCGATCCTCATTGCCAAATGTAATTGTATTATGTTCCTTTTCAAAAATCTATGCCATTCCAGGACTTCGCCTGGGGTTTATTGTGGCAAATCCAGATATCATCCAATCGGTCAGAAACGCTGCAAAACCCTGGCAGGTCAATGCCATTGCTCAAATTTCAGGAATGTATATCTTTAATAACATGTTGACTGTACAGGATCATATTGAAAAAACAATTCAATATATTCATAAAGAAAAAAATTATTTTGAAGATGAACTTGGACAAGTCCCTGATGTCAAAATATTCACTAGTTTTGCACCTTATATACTGATTCAATTGCCTGAGCATATCAATGGATCAACTGTTTGTTCTTATCTGGCTCAAAAGAAATATCTGATTAGAAATTGTAGCAATTTTGAAGGCTTATCAGATCAATTTATTCGAATTGCATATAAGGAATCAAGTCAGAATAAAGATGTGCTTCATCATTTAAAACAATTATTGAATAATCCATAATAGGAGTTTCGAATGAAACGAATTCTTTTTTTTATTCTATCATTACTTGTAATAACAAACGTGCATGCAAGTCTTTATGATGGGTGCAAGGGTTATTATTCATTTAATAATACGTGGATAGATGCCAGTCCATCTGATCAAACCGCCGAATCCTCTGGAAATCTTTCATTTGTTGAAGGCCAAAAAGGTCAGGGTGTCTACCTTGATGGTATTGATGACTATATTTCCCTTGGAGGTTCCAATTATGTGGATCGTTTGACAATCAGTTTTTGGATAAAACTACCTGAACAACCCGACTTTTGGCAGCCAGTCATTTCAAAATTTGATGAGACAGATGACAGTCAACTCAAACATACGTTTTATTTAAAGGTATTGGGTGCGGCCAATGGAAATCGATTGTATTTTGCAGTAAGCGAGGATGGTCAACAGTCAGGTGATATTATCAGCGATACCATGATCGAAAATAATCAGTGGTATCATGTTGTTGCCATGTTTCAGACAGGCCTGCTTACTTTGTATCTTGATGGCGAAAAAGTCAAAGAAAAACAAACACCGATTCAAAAACTATTTACTTCCGCAGTTCCTGTGATGATTGGCAGCATGCTGACAAATGGTGAAGTATCTTCACCTTATGCCCATGTCATTCTTGATGAGTTAAGACTATACAATCGCTGTCTTTCTAAAACTGAAATTCAGGATTTATTTGAAAATCAATCAGGCCCTGAAATTTTGTATCATACACCCAAAGGCATTGTGAATAAGGCGGTTTCTTATGTGGATATCCATTTTAATGTTCCAATCATACCCACCTTACTTACAAGCGATGACTTTTTGTTATTAGATCCAGATCAATACACCATCCCAGTAAATATGCCAGAAAAGCTGAGTGAAACAACCTATCGTTTTTCATTTGAACCTCAGGAAAAAAATGGTTCCTATTTCTTACAACTTGGACCGGATATTTATGATGCTGCCGGTAATTTATTAAATCAAAATCAGGATCAAATGAATGGCGCAGTTGAGGATGTTTATATTGGAGCATTCAAGGTGAATGCCCAACCCGACAATGTGTTGTTAGTAAATATGAGCGGATCTACTATCAATGCGGACAATATTCGTGATATATTGCAACAAGTTGATGCGGAAATCACACATATCAACCTGAACAATGCCGATCAGGAAAATTTAGTTATCAAGCGATTAACGCAGTCATCCACTGAATATCAACAAGTCTGGGTTTATGATACATCAAATCAAGATGGTAAATATTTAAATGCCATTGAAGCGATCAGCACCTGGTTTCTTGCAAAGCAAGGCCGTCAAATAATTTGTGATGCACGTATTCGGGCATCACTCTGGTATGGAAACCTTGAAACCATTGGTAAGGAATTGATTCAAAACTATTATGATAATCTCAAGCTGAATGCAGGTGGACTGGTTCTGGCAACAGATCAGCCTGAAGATCTTCCAGATATCAATGCCATCTGCAAAAAAATAGATATTTCTGATTTTGGTGCAATGACAACATACGATTCAGTTGAAATTGACCCTGCCTGCAGTTTGATGTCTTATCCCAATCCATTGAATGCATATTTAGATAGTACAGACCAGGCATCTATGGTGCCAACTGGCCAGCAATCCAATGGCCTTCATTTGTATTGTGTGGCCTGGGATCCTGATGATTGTGGTAACTGTAATATTTCAACCACAATTCCTCCATTAATGCCATCAAATTTAAAAGCACAAGTAGATAGCAACTCGATCCATTTATCCTGGAGTCCGGCACAACCTGAAACAGATATTTCCTGTTACAATATATACTTAAGTCAGGAACAATTCACCAGTATTTCTGGACAAGAACCCTATCAATCAGTTACTGATGATACACATTTGACCATTTCATCACTCACATCTGGAAAAACCTATTATATCGCCGCAACAGCAGTTGACCAAAACGATAATGAACGACGATATGTCATGCCTATTTCAGCAACAACCGATTCTCCCATACAGGGGGATTCAAGTGGGTGCTTTTTGAAAATGTTGTGGTAGGAGATCAGAAATATCAAATAATGATTGATCATAACAATGATCACAATAAGCAAGGATTTAGAAATATTTGCAAAACAATCCGGTTTTAAAAACATGCGCTATGATGGACTTAAAAAAGTATTGCTTGGGGAAACGACAATTGATGAAATTGATCGTGTTACTGCTGCATGAAAATTATTCAGGCAATAAGTCATAAAAATACATCATGGCATCTGACCGGCTGACAATACCGATTGTGTGCCCATGATGATCAACAACTGGCAAACGACCAATATCATATTTAACCATAATCTTTGCAGCCTGGATCGGACTGCTATTTGGCGCAATGGTTTTTATATCTCGACTCATGAATGCTTTTACAGGTGCTTTCCATTGCGATTTCTTTTTGAGTTTAACAAAATCACGACGCGATATAATCCCCACCATTTTATCATCATCAATAATTGGCAACCCCTTGCACTCTTTTTCTTCTAGAATTTTTGCCACTTCATCCATTTTTGTCTTTGAAGTTATTGAAAATACTGGGAAAGACATAAGATCGGCAATGATAACCGAAGACTGTTGATTACCTTCTATTAATTCAATAATCATTGATTGAATGGTATCTGGATTTGTTGCGGTAAGCATTGCTGACCCTGCACCAGGATGTCCACCGCCGCCGATGCTTTTCATAATGGAACCAATGTTGATCTCCTCACGATTGCTTCTACCAATAACAATACATCTGGTTTCATCACGAATGAAAACACCAAATGCGGCATCCACATTAATAATTTCTCGATATAATTGTACCACAAGACTCAGACGATCCACATGACCTGAAATTTTTTGGACACTAAAACTGATTGTATAATCTCTGACATTTTGTTTTTTTGGTTTTTTGAGCATTTCAAAAAGAATTTCTTTTTGTTTTTCTCCATAAGCTGGACTGAGGAATGTACCCAAAATATTTAAATCGGCACATTGTTCCAGAAGATATGCAGCAGTGTAGGCATCTTCAGGTGTTGTCGATGGATAAGTGAGGTGGCCAGTATCTTCATAAAGTGCAATGAGCATGAGCGTGGAATTCATTGGTGTCAATGGATATTTATCTTTTCGCATTTTTCTGAGTACCAGAGAAATATTGGCACCCAGCGGTTCTTGACATGAAAAATGCGCTTTGATATCGCCCTTTTGGTCATGATGATCCCATACATGGATTTTAAGATCAGTTCGATGCTTTAATGGTTGCAGGCGCCTGGGAATTCTTGACCATTGATTGGTATCTAAAACAATCAATTCAGTAATTGTCTCAAGGTCAACCTTCTGGATTCGATAAAAATCATACAGATCTTTATGAATAGATAAAAAGGCCTTGACATTGGGATTGATACTTCGAGGTAGAACAACCTTAGCATCAGGAAATAAAGGCATAACTGCGACAATTGAAGCAAAGGCATCAAAATCTGTATTTCGATGCGTGGTTATTATCTGCATAACACCTCCTTTTTAAGTATTCCTTAGAAAGAAAAAGGCAAGTTATCCAAAACATTATCTTTTATTCCCTTTAAAACACTTTTACCTTCACTATCAGGCAATCGATCCAGTTCTTTTTGCGCTTTTTGTTTGAATCGATCTACTTCCTTTCCAGCCTTATTTTTAGCGCGGTTGATTTCTTCATTGGCCTTTTTTCCCAAATGGTCTGCAATATTGGATTTGATATTTTTCAATGTATCCGAAACAATAGAATCAATCGCTGGTAATTGCGGTTGAATTAAACGTACATCGGGTTTATTCGCTGGACCAGAAATGGCAAAAATTAAATGAACATGACCATCCTTAGCGACAATGGCTTTAAGGACACTTTTGTTGATATCATCCACGTTTACGTATCGTCTGTGCTGATAAGATATTTGTTTTTCAATAAAGGATTGAACAGAATTTTCAATTTTTTGCTGTTCTTCATCAGACAAGAGAATATCCAGAGCAATATCCAATGCTTTCTTTTTTATCAAATATCGACCATCCAGATTCACCGCCATATTATCAACCATAAAGATCCCTTCGTTCAATTGCACCTGTTCTTGATTGGCAGTCAGGCTGATCACTCCTTTTTTCCATTTCAGATCTTTTTTTAAAAAATCAAGTGATGTCAGTTTAAAATGCGCAAATTTAGAACGAATCATTTCATATGCCTGTAAGCCTGATACTGTACCTGATGGTGATCCAATCTGTACCTCAGCTTGTGGGTCCAGAAGTTTGGTTTTGGCATTAAAAGGGCGGATTTTGGCTTCACACATGAGATCAATATCAAATGATTTTGCCCAACCGCTTTTAAGCTTTCCTTCACTTTTGAGGTTCATGTTGATATCAAATGAAACAGTATTCTCTTTTTCCAGATTTTTTGGATTTATGTTGATATCTTTGAAATACACATCCAATTTGTTGATATGAAACATTTGTTGATATTGTTGGTCAAATACCTGAATATGGGCTTTTTCAATTCCCAATTTGCCAATCAGAACTTGAACCGGAAGATCGTCGGCACAAAATTGTTTAGGTGGGTCAGAGGCTTTTGGAGGTGCTGATTTTTCAGAGGTTTCCTTTGTTTCGACCCCGGCATTTTCAGGGGGTGTTTTTTCTTCATGGATTTTTGAGACCGCCTTTTTTTCTGACTTTTCTTTTGATTCCAATAAATCTGAAAAGTTAAATTTGCCATTGGCATGACGTATAATATGAATATCAGGACGTTTAACAAGCAGTGCCTCAAGTTGGAACTGGCCTTTTAATAAAGGCATCAGTTTTACCAGCATATGAATGGCATAAATTTTGACAAAAGGGGTGCTCTTTTTAGATTGATTTTTTTCAGTTAATAATTGATTGGAAATAACCAAATCATCTATCTTGATTGCCGGCTGGGTGGAAAAAATATTTAGATATAATTCCCCAATTTCTACCTTACGATTGATTTGTTTTTCAATCTGGGATTCAATTAAATCTTTTGCAAACCAGTGAACAAAAATGTAGTATCCCAATACGAGCAGAATACACAAAACAATAAATATGATGATCAACCATTTTAATATTTTTTTAATCATAATAAAAATCTCCTTTTATTCTTGAGGTAACACTCAATAATGTGTCATCAAAGATTTTTACTATAATCAAATAAGGAAGTTGGGTCAAGGATATATTTTAGAAGATTTGAAGAATGAGGCACAAAACAAATATTTGTGCCTCATAAAAATGTGTTGAATTACATGATAGGCAGATATTTTTGGAGTTCATATTTGCTGACATGGGTACGATATTTATCCCATTCGATCTTTTTATTATCAATAAACTTATTGAAAATATGTTCTCCCAATGCATTTTTTACAAGTTCTGAATTTTCGATTTCCTTAATGGCTTCATACAGATTTCCTGGAAGTGTTTCAATTCCGCACTCTTTCTTTTCAGAATCATTCATTTCAAAAATATCGTCCTCAATTGGATCAGGCAATTCATAACCTTCCTCAATGCCTTTCAGCCCTGCTGCAAGCATGACAGAAAAAGCAAGATAGGGGTTACATGAAGGATCAGGCGCTCGAAATTCCATACGTGTTGCGAGTTCTTTACCTGGTTTATACATGGGGACACGAATCATTGCAGAGCGATTTCGTCTTGCCCATGAAATGTAGACAGGGGCTTCATAGCCTGGAACCAATCGTTTATATGAATTCACCCACTGATTGGTCACAGCAATAATTTCTCGCGCATGTTTCATTAATCCAGCAATATAATTTTTGCCCAATTTAGACAGGTGATACTGATCTGAACCATCAAAAAACAAATTCTTTTTACCTTCAAATAACGACTGATGCACATGCATTCCACTGCCATTTTCTCCAAAGATGGGTTTTGGCATAAATGTGGCATAATATCCATATTTTCGAGCGATTTCTTTAACGACCAGTCGATATGTCATGGTTTTGTCCGCCATGCTCAGACCTTCATCATACCGCAGATCAATTTCATGTTGGCTGGGAGCAACTTCATGATGGCTATACTCAACCTCTATGCCGCAATCCTGAAGTGCAAAAATGGTTTCGCGGCGTAAATCCGCGCCCATATCCAAAGGACGACTATCAAAATAGCCACCTTCATCAATACCTTCTGGATTTTTGGAATCTTTGAAATAAAAATATTCCAGTTCCGGTCCAAGATAAAATGTATATCCTTTCTTTGCGATTGAATTGAGCAGATTTTTAAAAGCGTATCGCGGATCTCCATTATAGGCGGTGCCATCTGGATTTAAAATATCGCAGAACATACGTGCAACCGGTCGTTCATCAGGACGCCAGGGTAAGAATTGAAATGTTTTTGGATCAGGCATTGCAACCATATCACTCTCATGAATTCGAGCAAAGCCTTCAATGGATGATCCATCAAAGCCCATTCCTTCTGATAAACCATTTTCTAACTCAGATGGTGTAATTGCAAAACTTTTCAGCAGTCCCAATACATCTGTAAACCAGAATTGTATAAAACTGACATTCTTCTCACGAACAATTTTTAAAACATCCTCTTTGGTATTACAAAGGATTGACATATAAACCTCCTGTTTAAAATGTAAAGATTGATTTGGTAAACTTAAAGTAATAATCAATTAATTGTTGATTATTATCTTACAAGAGCATAGAGTATGCCATTTTTGGGTAAATTCTGCAATATCAATTTAATGAATTGATATTATTCTTAATAAAATATTATTTTCTATTTTTTTTAAGGTAATTTTATATTTAATAAAGATACAAATATGTCAAAATCCCTACGATTGACACATATTTGTATCGAGCATCATAAGGTTTCATATGACAACAAATGAGAGAAGAATCATTATCATAAGCAGCTTTGGCCATTTTATGAGCCATTTTAACATGCTTTTTTTTCCCGCTATTGTGATGCCTATGGCCCAATATTATGGAACAAATGTGTCTGATATTGTTGGACGCACATTTTGGATGTATTGTTTTTTTGGCATCACAGCACTTCCCTGGGGGATCGCTGCCGATCAATTGGGTGCGAAACGCTTATTATTCATATTTCATATTGGTGCTGGCCTATGCTGCATTTGCGCAGGGATATGGATAGACAATGAGACAATGATGTCATTTTTTTTGGCTGGCTTGGGAATTTTTTCGGGGATTTATCATCCCACAGGTCTGGGATGGATCTCTCAATCGGTGTCACGTATCAGCTTTGGGATGGCAATTAATGGAATTTTTGGAAATATGGGGCTCGCTGCGGCACCCTTGATCGCAGGTTTCGTGAACTGGATATATGGCATACAATCGGTATTTTATTTGATTGGAGGCCTTAATCTGGCAGGTGCAGTGTTACTGATCTGTCTATCGGAAAAGTCTGATGCGTGTCATCATCAGCCTGATAGGAATGAAGATAATAGTGGAATCAAAGCATTTGCCATTCTTTTGATTGCAATGATGCTGGGCGGTATCGCATATCGTGGCGCAACAGTTGTTTTGCCGGCCTATTTTGAACTGAGAAACACAGCGGTCTTCGATTGTCTGGTTCAGTACATTAATGGATTATCTCCCAATGTTGTGGCTTCTCTGACAGTAAGCCTTGTTTTTTTCATGGGGATGATCGGCCAGTTTACAGGTGGGCGTACTGCTGAACACATTGATTTAAGAAAATGCTATCTTTTTTTTCATTTAATGTGTATCCCAATGGCCATTGCAATGGCGTGGCTGTCTGATGCGCCATTGATCATCGTCACAATAATATATTTCTTTTTTCTATTGGGAATGCAACCCATTGAAAATACATTGGTTGCCAAACTGGCGCCCCCCAAATTTTTGCATTCGGCCTATGGAACAAAATTCATTTTAACCTTTGGGGTAGGTGCTTTATCTGTAAAAATGGTTGCTGGCATTGAACAAAACCTGGGTATGCCAATGGTGTTCCTGATTCTTTCTGGCGTATCTGTGTTGCTTGTTTGTTGCATTCTATGGTTGAAATATACAACAAAACATATCCAGACATTTGTCTGAAACATTGTTGAAATCATCTATGACATCCACAACGCCCATAACGCGAATACCCGAAAAAAGTTCAATGGCCTCGGCATTTTCAAGAACCATTTCATGGGGGATGGATAATGGATTTGATAAAATGATACCTGATGGTGTCATCTTTGCGCCAACCATTGCATCAATCGACAGGAGTGTATGATTAATCGTTCCCAAACCTGCTCTTGCAACAAGAATTGGAATGGTATCTAAATGCGCCAATAATTCAATATAAAGCATTTTATCAGTAACCGGCACCATCAGACCACCAGCCGACTCTAAGACAATGGGACTCTGTTCCTGTAATCTTGACTGAATCTGTTGCTGTAAATAAACTGTTTCAATGTCCGCATTCATAATTCGTGATGCAAACCAGGGCGCTTTAGCAGGTTGAAAACAATAAATCACACTGTCTGCTGGATTACATTTTTTAAGATGTGACATGTGCTGATATATGAATCGGGCATCGCTATCAGGATCATTGGGCGTTTGACAACCTGTTTGTATCGGCTTTAGATAGTGTGGTTGATAGCCTTTTTGACACAGGAATTTCATCAGCAGCAAAGAAACAACTGTTTTGCCAACATCAGTATCCGTGCCAACTATTGTAAAGTTTAATTTCTTTTTACTGACTTTCATGCATGAATCGCCTTTGCCAATCGAACACCCGCCTCAAAAGCCTGTTTCATTGCAATTTGGTCATTTTTGACTTTTCCTTTATCAAATATTTTTAAAACAGATATTTCATCAAGAATCTCATAGCCAAGCGCTTGCAATGGATTTTTCATTGCCTCAATTGTAAACCCCATATCCTCATGATTCTCTTGCTCACAGATGGCTGCGATAACTGCTTTTCTGTCTTGATTGGCCAGTTGGCTGGACCATTTTCTAGGGCGATCATTTGTAAAATTATAGAAACAGTAGAGTCGATCAATAAAAGCTTTCATCCATGATGTGATATTGTAATTGTGTGTTGGCGAGACAAGAATCAAACCTTTTGATGACATAATACTATTGTACACAATAGACATACCATCAATCAATCCAGTACAGATTTTGTCTTTTCGACATCGCTCACACCCAATACAGCCCTGAAATTGTATTTTTGACAGGTTCAGATTGTCTGATGGTACATTTTCCTGAGACACCCCAAGAAATATTTGCTTTAGTATGGCATCTGAATTCCCATTGATTCTTGGACTGCCACTGACACCAAACACACTATTTCCAGGGAATAGCGTGTTTGCTTTGTTTTTGATAGATGATCTAATTGTTTTCATATTTTTCCTTTTGATTGTAAGGCAAACGAAAGGTTACCCCTACATTATGCGGCCAATTAATTATTTTGTCAATCAATCATTCATTTAACCATTGAAATCCCCCCCAAATCCATGCTAAAAGATGCCCGATTATAACGTTTTTTAGGGCGCCCAAAATGTTCAATAATGACGAGGCCATGAGAATAACCCAATCAATACATAAGAAAAATATGAAGTCAGATTTTGAAATATGGAAAAAGCTAAATAAAAAACGATTGCATATTGCTGAAAGAGAGCGAATAAATACCTACACCAAAACAGTTCAAGCTTTAGAACGCTTATCAGAGCAATATTTATGGAATGATGTTTATCTTTTTGGCTCTTTAATAACAAAAGGGAGGTTTACAAAAGAATCTGATGTAGATATTGGTATAAAAGGATTGAATAAATATGATCATTTTAAATTTGTTGCTGATTTATCATCGTTGCTTGAAAAAGATGTTGATGTGATAAGATTAGAGGATTGTCATTTTTCAAAAAAAATTATTGAAAGAGGAATAAAATGGAACAAGAAAACATAATTACTTTTTTTGCTGACATTAACGATCAGACCAATCAGATAAAAAAAAACTATTCTACATTAGAAAAAAAAATGACATTATTGACAGATGGCAATATAACACCAGAACTGGTTGATAGTATTGGTTACTGGTTACATAACCTTTATTGTGCATATGAAGATCTTTTTAAAATAGTAGCATCCTTTTTTGAAAACAATCTTTCAACAAATGGAGGCTATCACAAAACCTTGTTAAAAAGAATGCGAATGAATATAGAAGGCGTTCGGCCTGCGCTTCTATCAGAAGAAAACTTTAGAAACATGGATGAACTTAGAGGATTTCGTCATGTATTCAGACATACTTACAGCTATGGCCTTGATGATGATCGTGTCGCTTTTTTATTAAGAAAAGTTATGAAAAATAAGAAAACTATTTTGAATGACATAGAAACGTTCAAGCAAAAAGTTAACCCATAGAAAATCATAGGCTTGATGAAAGCTTGACTTTATAACATCATTTAAAGTATTTTTCATTCAATAACAGATTCGGTGTTTTTATAAATTGCCTGAAAAGGTAAATCATGCTAAACAACCTTATAGAATTTATTCATGAACCTCTTAATACCCCTGTACAAGCGATTGGTGGTCAATATATGTTTATTCAAGAGGTACTAATGCCATATAAAGGCTTGCGCATTTTTTATTTAAAAGGTTGCGCTCTTTTTGATAATACATGTTGCGGCACAGGTGGCGTTGGGTATGCCCTTGTTCCGGGTTATATTGTTCAGTGGAAAAAAGGTGAAAATGATATTGGAAAAAAGTTTTCTGTTCTTTTACCGATAACAGATAAAGAGGTTCAAAAAGAAATTGAAAGTATCATCATTGAAAAAGAAAAGGTTTTTCAAGTTCAGTTTTATTGATTGATTCAGGAATACTTGAATTAATATGTCCCCCTTACCATTGTTTATTTAAGGTGATTTTTCAAAAAAAAGAATACTGATTCGTTTTTGATTTTTAGTAAATCACCTGTTCCCAAAAATGCGGGGTTGTATCCCATTTCCATATTCATCATGCTCTCGATAGATCTTTACCAGGGTCGTACCAGATTCTTTTACATAATCTAAGGAAATCTCTGAAAATATGTTCCCCATTTTCATATGTACCAATTTAGGGCGAACGCTGTGTTTGCCCAACGAATAACGCATTCGTTCCTATGTACGAAGGGCGAACATAAAAGTTGATCAAAATATACAGTTATTGATAAAAACCTCTAAGACATAAAAAATGTCAGGAGTTTAAATATGAAATCAACAATAAAAAATATATCGTCAGCTATTTGTTCGTTATATGAACAAATCAATGTTGTAAAAATGGTGTTTTTGGCATTTGTTCTGTTCTTTGCAATATCGAATACACCTGCCACCGCGGATTTTTATGAAAATTTTGAAAGTGGCAGCCTGAGTAATTGGGTCATTGATGGGACTGATACCATTGAAATTACAACCGCTGAAAGTGCAGAAGGCAGCAGGAGTTTTCATCGCTATGGAGGTTCTGATGTAAGCCATAATAATGGAATACATACGATTATTAATGAATCCCAGCCCAGTTATGTTAGCTTTTATATCCAATCCGGTTCCACGAGTTATGCGGATAGTTATTTCCTTCTGGAAAATTCTACATGTGGAGCAGTTGTCTATTTTTATGCAAATGACGATGGCACTTTTGTTGTATTTCCCGATGACACATCTTTTGTTTACAGCGCCAATGTCTGGTATCATATTGAATTTCAGAATTTTGATTGGTCTGCCAAAACATTTGACTATTATGTTGATAATGCATTGATTCGTTCGGGATGTTCTTTTAGAACATTATGTTCAAGTGTTGATTACATCGCTTTATACAATTACCATTCTGATGTACATGCCTACTGGGATGATATTCAAATCACAATTCCAAATAATCCCCCAACAATTTCAAACATATCCGATCAAAGTTGTACTGGAGATTCATTAACAATTTCAATTTCCATTGATGATGACGAAAACGAACCCCTGTCACTCATTTCAGAATCATCCAATCTGACGCTGATTTCAAACAGTAATATGGTATTCAGCGGCACAGGATACGCCAGAACACTCACCATAACCCCCACAGCATATGAAAATGGCCAGGCAACCATTACGATTATCGCAAGCGATCCGGGCGGATTAACCAGCAGTACCGAATTTGTTGTGTCTGTCTTTGACATGATTTTACTGCCGAGCGATGTTTCCTCAAAACGAAATACAGATTATATCATACCGATGACATTGAATAATGCCTCACAGATGTCCATTGATTCCATTTTTTGTGAGATGAGTTTTGATCCCAATGTTCTTACAATTACCAGTGTTTCACTTACAAACACTGTTCTGGAAAATGAGAATTATTTTTTTGACTATAATGTGTTAATATCTGGAACAATTTATTTGGCATGGATATTTGTTGGCGATTATACTGGCACTGGCATTATTGCAAATATGAATGTGAATGCCATCGGGGCAGATTTCCAAACAAGCCCGCTTTTATTGACTGTTACAGAAATTAACGATCAGGCAGTGTCAAATTTTAGCGGATCATTTTCGGTCTTACCTGATAACGCTCCTGTCATCTCAAATATTACTGATACCCATACGATTAAAAATACTGCTGCTTCAATTCATTTTTCAGTGACAGAGCTTGAATCCGACCCATGCAGCCTGACAGTGATGACAAACTCTTCAGATATATCGGTTGTTCCCAATGAAAATATCAGTGTGGTATGTGATAACAATGATTATACAATCAGCATAACCCCTGTTGCATGGCAGGTTGGTTCGTCTACGATTACGATATCAATCTCTGATACAGATAATATGAGCAGCACGTCTTCATTTGTAATTTTTGTTGATAATCAAGATCCCATAGCCGGTTCAGGAGATCCAAATGTGTCGTCAATTACATTGACAACCGATGAAGAACACGCCATTACCTTTGTCGCAGGCGATGATCCGGATAACGACCCGCTGACGATGATCACTGTTATTGAGCCAGCGAATGCAACCATTACGTTCAATACATCATCAAACATCATGACATATACACCCAATGATGATTATTATGGAACAGAAACCTTTGTTTATCAGGTATTTGATGGCTATGCGTACGATTCCTACACAGTCACTGTTATCACAAATCCGATCAATGATTCTCCCAGTATTGAAGCGATTTCAAATCAAAGCACTGATGAAGATACTGCAATTAACGCAATTGGTGTTACAGTTGCTGATGGGGATGGTGATAATCTCACATTATCTGCAAGTTCATCAAATTTAGCCCTTGTTGCCATAAGCAGCATTCAATTTTCAGAAACTGGGGCAAATCGAACCCTTTCAATCTCTCCAACACCTAACGAACATGGTTTTGTGACGATCACAGTTGCAGTGACAGACAGTGAGTATACCCAAACGACATCATTCATGCTGACTGTAAATCCAGTGAATGATCCACCAGTGAACACTGTAATCCCAAGTATTTCAGGCATATTTCATTTTGGTCAGACCTTAACGATTGATAATGGGACCTGGAATGACAATACTGACCTGAACCCTGGTATTTTGCAATACGCCTGGCAATGGCAACGTGCGGATGATGCCTCAGGCACCAATACAGTCGATATTGATACAAACCCATCATACACAGTGG
>Ga0272440_1001024_pt1 | contig 23312 bp, 4 predicted proteins | sample SSMMMBAug17_FD_192440 | JGI IMG/M metagenome (GOLD analysis project Ga0272440, IMG submission 192440) | Marine sediment archaeal communities from Little Sippewissett salt marsh, Falmouth, MA, United States - SSM-MMB-Aug17 | ecosystem: Environmental > Aquatic > Marine > Wetlands > Sediment ...
CATTCATAATAAATATATTCATTATCTTTCATTTTTATTATTTTATTATTATTAATATCTAAAACATAAAGATTATCATTATTATCAATTGCCAGGGCATATGGAATACATAAAACTTCATCATTATCACTACATTCAAAATACTTTTCAAATTCATCTTCATTGTTAAATTTCAAAATTTTGTTGGCATTTATATCAGAAATATATATATTGTTATTTTTATCGCCTGCAATTCCATTTGGAAGCTGAAAGTGTTTAGATTCTAAAATTCCTGAGTATTGGTATAATATCTGAGGAAATTTTCTAATAAGGTTAAAACTTTCCGAAGTAAATAATGCGCCATTATTATATATTGACAAATTAATATTCGAATACCCATAATTATGTTCAGGAAGTTCTACCTTTAGCATAAAATTATTGCCTGATTTTTCAATGTTAATGTTTTGATCTGACACAAAATCTTGATTTGTTGAATAATAAACTATATCAAGATCATCAAAAGATATAGCTTCATTATCTTTTACTGTAATATTCAGGGGTATTGATACTGAATTAAAGCTTGATGTTACTTTCAAATCATTAATATTGTCCATAGTTATAGGAGACTGAAAAGCTTTAATTATTTCATCTGAGCTATCCTTGTTAAAAGCTTGTATTACGTAAGGACCTGGAAATTTTAGACTAGGGATATCAAAAGTAAGATCACCATCATCATTAATAAGAGGTGTGAGTATTATTGGAAGAGGAATAATATCAAAAGAATTACCAGCAATATATAACAGACCATCTTTAATTGAAATTGACTTGACCTCAAAAGGCATTTTCACAGTTTTAATAATTATTGGATTATTACTATCCTTTAAATCGATTATATTCAAATTATCGCTGTCTGTAACAATATAAGCCATATTGTTAATAAATTCAATGTTAGAAGAAGAATCATATATTATACATTCTCCTTTTAAAATGGGATCATTTGGATTTTCTATATCAACAATTTTTAATATTTTTTTCCAGTTTTTGGTATATGTCAAATATGCAATATTTTCTATTACTTTAACTGATGCGTTTTGAAAATATGATAATGGAATATGACTAACGATTTCTTTTGTTTTAACATTTATTATTTGCAAAAGATAACCTTCATTCGAATTAGATTCACCTGTAATATAAGCAAAATCACCAAGAATATCAACACTGTCAGCGTAACAAGGTATAGGTATATTAAAAGAATCTATAATAGATAAACCATTTAATATAAATATTTGTAAACCTTTGTCTCCACATGCCACACATACTATATTTTCATGAATATCTATATCAATAGCAGGGATTTCAAATGATTCTATAAGGTCTATATTAAATGGATTTTGAACGTTATAGGTTTTTAATCCTTCTGAACCACATGCTACATATGCTTTATTATCTTTTATTTCAATATCGGTAACAGAACCAGAAGTAACTACATTAGTACTTAAACTCGGATTTGAAGGAACTAATGTATTGATTACATAAAATCCTTCTCCCCCACATGAAATATATACGTAATTATCATTTACTTTAATATGTTTTGAATCTATATCAAGAAGCATATTTGATTCACTGATACTATTAATATCTATTATTTTTAATCCTTGATTTCCGCTTGCCACATATGCTTTATCATCAATTATGCATACATCATATGCAAATTCTGTATTAAATGTTGAAAGAATAGCTGCATTTGAAGGATTTTTAATATCAATTTTAAACAAATTATTTCCATTTGTTACATAAGCAAAGTCATCTAATACCGATATTTCGTAAGATGAAGAAAAATCTAAATATGAACTTTTTTGGGGTGAAATTGGAAGACCCCATATGCCTATAGTAAAATCAAATGTTGTATTTGGAATATTTGGATCTTTATACGCTGGTATTGATATTAATTGAGATATTTCCTCAAGATTGTTAGAATTGCTTATATTAAATATCTTGAAATAGTCACCAGTAATAAATAATTTATTTTCAGCAAGTGCAACACCTGCGATATTTTCTTCCATATAACTAATAATTTCCGGGTTGTCTATATTTGAAATATCAATAAGTTTTATACCTGAAAGAAAATCAGCAACATATGCTGTATCTTCATTCACAGCAACCATTTTCGCATAATCTGTATCTATACTCCCCGCTAAAGAAGGTTTTTCAATATTTGTTACATCAAAAATTTGCAGACCAGAATTACCATCTGCAATAAAAGCATAATCACTTAATGATCTAAAGTCACTGACTACCTTTATGTCAATCGCTGTACCAGGTGTATCAATTTGACTTATGACTGTTGGATTTTCTGGATCTTCCACATTAATAATAATCATACCCTTTTCATCATTAGCAATATATAATACATCTTTATTTAAGACTACTTTGTTAGCTGTTCCATTTAATGAAAAGTTTGTGATAAGTTCAATATTGTTATCATTTTTTTTTAATATTTTTAATCCATATTCTCCATCTGCAATATAAATAATATCATCTTTGACTGTTAATCCTTTTGCATTTAAAGGTATTTTTGACACATTTAATATCGAGGAAGAATTAATATTTCTATTAATAAGGATTTTTGTCGATTCATTAAAACCCTTCCCTTTAAATTTTGCACATACTGTATTTCCAATAAAATTTGAATCCGCTGTGAATGATTCAATTTTAATATCAAGTTCTTTAACTATGAGATTGAAGCTTCTTGACATAGAATATTTGCCATCATTAAATGTCATGTTAATTAATACTTTGCCAGTTTTATTTTTAACTGGTTCAATTTCTAAAGTTCTGTCATAGCCATTTCCAATTATTTTTATATTATTTTCTGGAATAAGTTCAGGATTTGATGAATATGATACTATATCAATATGATTTTCAGTTGATTGGTATGTTGATGTAATGCGTATAGGAATAGAAATTTTTTCATTATAATTTACTACTATCTGATCTTGAATACCTGTTATAACAAATGGATCCTTAAATGTAAAATAAGTATTATCACTTTGATTATTATCTATAATTTTAATATTATAAGTTTCAGGTAATTTTGAAGATGGTAGTGTAAGACGAAGAGATGTATCGCTTTCGATAATCGGAATTATTTCTTGTGGAATATGAAATATTATAGTTTCTAATATATCATCTATTTCATATTTATTGAAATTTATCATTTCAGCAATAATGAAACAATTTGGTATTCCTGAAAATAAATGCCATAAAACCATATTATTATTGTAAACGATCTTTTCTAATATCCTTGGAGTTTTCGGATATTTGATGTCTATAACCATCATATGGTTATTCGATGAATCAAATAAATATAAAATATTATTTTCTAGAATATATTCACCAAAGTTTGGATATGAATATAAATAGTTTGGGACTTGTGTACTAATGTCATAAAACATTAATGTGTATCGGCTCTTTACACAAACAATATTGTCAATAATTTTAACATCTATTGCACCTCCATTTAATTCAATTTTATCTTCCAAATGTGGACATTTAGGATTATCAATATTAATAACTTGTATCCCATTCTCACGATCAGCAATATAGGCTAAATTATTTATTATATCAATAGAATTTGCATCTCCTATCTCATCATCATAATTGTTAATAATTGTTAAACTGGAAGTATCGCTAATGTTAATAATTTGTAATCCACTTTCGCCATCTGCAACATATGCATATTCTTTTGAAATTGCAACATCTGAAGCACACCCAGGTGTTTCAATATAACTATCAAAAATAGGATTCAATGGGTCAGATATATCGTATATTAGCAGTCCAAGTTCATTTGTCATAAAAATTTTTTTATTAAATACAATAATATAATTTACAAATCCTTGTTCAGAAGATTCGATATCAGTTATGCCTTTAGTTAAAGGATGTTTAGGATCATTTACATCCATTATTATTATCTCATCATTATTTATTATATATAATATATCTTCATAAACAGTTTTGATTCCGTATAATAGACTAAGTTTTTCAGTATTATATAATTGATTATTTGAAAATTTTAACATATTAAAAATATTCAAGTGGTTACTATTAACATATGAAACAAAAGCTAAGTTATTTTCTATTATAATATTTTCAGCTATACTATCATAAGGATCAGATATAAATTTTTTTTCAACCACCTCATAATAAAGTGAATCATAAATTTTGATTATATGTATATATTCATTTCCATGGACATATATCAAATCATCAATACATGTAACGCCATTTATACGTTCATTTATATCAATTTTAATCTTTTTGACTGGCTTTTCAGGATTTTTTACATCAATAACAAATAATATTCCATTTTCATTATTATTATCTTCATCCTTATCAATATTATCTTGTATATTAACAGTTAAATAAGCTATATCATCCATAATATCAATCCCATTAACTGAACCATAAGATACATTAAAATTTCCCATCATTAGCTGATAATTGTCAATATTAATTATTTCAAGGCCTCTTGATGTTGCTAAATAAGCTATATTATTAATTATTTTAAAATCATGAATAAAACCTAGACAATTGATATTTTTAATAAGCTCTGGATCTGTTTCATTTTCATTTTCTATATCAATAATTTGTAATCCTTCAGTTTCATTTGATATAAAGGCTCTCTTGCCATTTAGTTTAATATCATTTACATATCCACCCAAATCTATTGATTTAATAAATTTGGGTTTTATAACATTGCTAACATCAATTATTGATAAACCATTATAACCTTCAGCAATGTATGCAATATTACCTTGAACAACTACACTATTTGCATCCCCTTTTGTTACATAAATTCCCTTAATAATTGGATTTGATATGTCACTTATGTCAATAATTTGTAATCCATTAATTCCTGTACTATAAGGAAATGGCACTTTAAGATATTCTTCATTTGCAATATGTTTCTCCTTTTCAGTTAAAAGAAAAATTTTATTTTCAAAAAGTTCTATATTCTTTATTTTACCTTCTATATCAATTGATGCTAATGTCCTGTTATAATCATCAGGCATAATGAAAACTCTTGTGTTTTCTGAAAAACCTTTTCCTTTTATTATTACTTCTGAATCATTTCCTATAACACCTGTTTTGGGACTAATAGTTTCAATTTTTAATTCAGGAAGAGAAATATTACACACAAAACTTTTTGTAAGACAGGAAATATTGTTACATAAATTAATGTCTATTTGACTAATTCCTGTCATGTTTTTATCATGAATTATCTTTAAAAAACACTCTTTATCATTTAATTCCATATGAATGTTGCTATCATCAATTAAAGCCTTATTTGATGAACTGACTGTAATTGAATAACCCATTTTTGATATTTCAGAGTAAGTAGGGGTAATCGTAAATGGTATAATAGATTGTTCAATATTTGACTCAATGTTTTGATCTGGAATATCTGATATATTATAAGGCGGTTTAAAAGGAACTTCGATTTTAGCCAGCGAATCGTCATTATATATTATAAAAGCATAATTACCAAAATGATCTGGTTCTTGAGTTGGAAATAAAAGATTTGTGTTATTATTGATTGTTGGTTTGATGCGTTTTAAAGTTGGTATTATTAATACACCTTCTGAATAATTTGAAATGTATAAATAACCTTCATGTACTTTGACATCAAGTACATAATCAGGAACTGGAAGTAAAGTTATGAAAACTGGTTTTTCAGGATTTTGTACATCAATAATTTGTACATTATTAATATCTGCAATATATGCTATATTATCATATAGATCAAGCTCTCTGGCATAGCCTGGAGTCTCAATAAATCCCTTCTGTTTGGGATCATTTAAATCGCTAATATCGATTATTTGCATTCCTGAATTTCCATCAGCTATATATGCATAATTATTTGATATAGAAACACTTTCAGCAAACCCAGGGGTATCAATATGTCCCTTTTTGGTAAAAGATTTTGTTACTATTTGAAGTCCAGAATCACCAACAGCCAAATATATTATATCGTTAGATAGACATATACCTCTTGCCATACCTGGTGTTACAATGTAATCATTAAGCTTCCATGAATTACTTATATATTTTAATTTTATTACACCCCCAGCCGCTAAGTATACTTCATCTTCACCAATTAAAATATCATAAATAGTTGGTAATATATTGTTTTGAATTAAAACAGGATTAAAATTATCACTAAAATCAATAATTGTTAAACCATTACTAGCGTTAACAAAGGCCTTTTCTTGTCTTACTGAAATTCTATCAGTTATACATGCTTTATAGCCTCCTATTATTTTAGGATGTTCGGGATTACTTATATCTACAATTTGAATCCCCTGGAAAAAATCCGCAATATAGGCTTTATTACCATCAAAGCTAATATCAACTGCATAACCAGGTGTATCTACTAATCCAATAAATGAATCTTTACTATCAATAACAGGCCATAAAACTATCCTTGTTTTATCATTAAATCCATTTCCATTGACTTCAATATAAGAATCTTTTTCACCTGAATTACCATGTTGAGTATATGATTCAATTTTAATTTCTGCAAAAATGATGTTAACAAATAATAAATAAATTATTACAAACCAAAACATTTGATTATACTTGTTATTAGCTATCATTTTAACTTCCTTAATTTATATGCAAAATTATGTATTTATAAACGTATAAAATATTTATAGCAATATAAAAATAGAATACAACCAACTATTATTTTTTTTACAAAAAAATTGAAATTATTTTTTATAAATAAATAATCCTGATTCTAATGGATTTTGTGGTGAGTTAGTAATTCTACTCTAAGACGACATAAATTTTTTAACTGTAGGACCCAAATCTTTAGATTTGGGAGTCAGTTATTTTTTATTTGTATTTTTTTGAAACCCAAATCTAAAGATTTGGGACTACAGACTATAAATTTATGTCGTCATAAAATATTACTACACCAACAAAACCAGTCAGAAAGTGAAATAAGCAAATTAGAAATGCGCTCTTTAAGGTGATTTCCGGAAAAGAATTTACAAAGATCGAATTCCCCCCTTGAGGGGGGTTAGGGGGGTGTTTTTGAGTTTGTACCATTAATACGCCCCCCCCTAACCCCCCCTAACCCCCCTCAAGGGGGAAATTAAGACTTTGGTAAATTCTTTTTCGGAAATCACCTAAATTTATAAATTAAGTTTTATACAAAAAAATAAAAATTTAATACATAGTAGAATTATTATAATAAAAAAAATAAAATAAATACTGTATGTTAAAATTATTTTTACAAAATTATAAGTTAAATAATTTATAAAACAATTGCTTTCATTGCCATCTTTTAAACTGACGCTATTATCAGCAAATCCACTCATAGGATTGGGAGGACGCTCATATTCATGATAATCAATCAAAGATGAATTTTGACTGTTATTTGATATTGTACTATCTACAGGTAAAGCAGCATCTGGTGAAAACCTCAGATATATATTATTTCGCCTTGCTTTGACCCAGTAACCTTCATATTTATACATTATTGCTTTTGATGTTTCATAAGGATTTAATAAAATATATTGCCCATTGTTCCATGTCCACAAATTTTTTTCAATGAACAGATTTTCGTGATCTAATTGAGCAATTGTTTTAATCTCATGATTTAAAACAATCTGACCATATTCATTAATCATATTGCCGGAGCTGTCATATAAGATGACCTGAATTTTATTCCATGAATAATTTTTTGCGTTAGGACAGGCAATCATATTCCAACCATTTAAATTATTTAGATTATATTTTAATTTTACATCAATTGGTTCAGTAAGAGACACAAAAACACCATTTATTTTACAATTCATGCCATTTCTTGCAAGGATCCAATAAGATTTTCCTGGTACTATATTAAAATCCTGATCACATTCTATATACTCTCCATTATTTATATTAGGATCATAAGTGCCAATTCTGTAAGAATTAGTATCATAGTTGTAATCAATTGCATTTCCTAATACCGCCATTGATGAAGGATTATCTGGCCACTGAACAAATGAAACCATTTTAAAATTATTTACATTACTACCTGGTGTGATATTAACACTTTCATCTAATAAAGAATTACCTATAATAAAAGTTGTTTCATTTGAAAAAATTGGATTATCATTACAAAAATCAGAATAACCAACTTTCCATGCGTATTTCATTCCTGTTTTTAATTCAGAAAGTGTATATGTTGTCAGTTTGCCAATAGAGGATTTATAACAAAAAAAAGAATTAAAATTACTACATTGGAAAGGTGTATTAATTGCTCTGATCATCCAATATGAACAACGATGAGGGTCATAGTCAGGATCGTTATATGTTCCTGATATTAATGTCACATAACTCTCATTAATAATTTCGTTTTCCACAGGTGAAATTATCTCAGGAGCATCCGGCATAATGTTGTCTTTAAAAAATTTAAAATAAACTGAAATTTTATGATCATCAATAATATTATTTAGCAAATATTGATTATTTTGAGGATGAATAATCTGTTCATCAAGCTTTATATAATCAACTTCATAGCCATAGTCAGGTGTAAAAGAAAATAAGATATTTTTTTCGTTTTCAGCATAAATTAATCCAGTAGGAGAAATTTGCCCCCCAATACTTGAAACAGCTATAATAGTATTGATTCTGCTGCTATATGGCAATACTGTAAAATCAAAAGATTCAACACTTTTTAAAAAGCCTGAATCGTTAACAGTCAATGTGATTGTTGTTGTACCTGTTATATTTAGTGCAGGCTTTATTGTCATTGTGATTTCTTTTTCACATCCCATAGCTGATGTTACAGTATAAAAATTTGGAGAATCACCACCTAAATCAATATTATCATCAGGAACAAGGTCCTTATTTGAAGATTCAGCCCAAACATTCAGATATCCATCATCAGTATCTGAGATAGAGAATTTAACAGAATGTGATTCTTGAGACATATTTATTATTTGTTTTCTTATTTCTGATATTATTGGAGGATTTTCATCAACAATACTAAATAGTCCTTCTGATCCCCCTTTATCATTACTATTTACAGGTGTAATTTTAATCATGCAGTTAACTGAAGCAGGTTCAGGTATAATCCAATCAAACAATCCATCGTTTTCAGTATTATCCTGGATAATCTCGAAAGTTCCCTTTTTTCCAGCCTGGTATGAAATACTTATTTGAACATTTTCATTAATGTTAGCTGTTTCCCACATTATTTTCAAGGTATCTCCTATTTTCCACTTTGTTGATTGTCTTGGAGATAAAATAAATAAATTGTTAAATGAATGAGCTGCCTGCCCACCTCGTACAGTTCGAACAAAATGTCTGCTTAATTTATTACTGCTGAAATTATTTCCATCATAAAAATTGACGCCCAGGGCAAGCTCTGGATTATTGGAATTTGTGGTAGATGACCAATAAAGATCTGACATAATATCCGAGAAATAATATTTTGTTAATGAAGGTCCATAATTCGAATAATTTATTAAGGATTTAAGCTCATTTTGATTTGGCAGTCTCCAGTCAGAATAACCAGAAAAAGTTAAATTTTCACTATATGAAATTGCAGATTCCCATGATTTTTCTGTATTATTGTCATGTCTTTGCCACATTAAACCTGTATTAATATCTGTAACAGTTTTGTCATTATTAATGAATAAATGCTCGTTAGTTTTAAATATTTTTCCTCGCACAGCACGTACATAATTTTTATCTGACTTGCTCTTGTCTTTGTCAAATCCATTTTGAAAATTTAAACCCCATGCATAATCAGAATTATCCGCCTTAGCAATAGAAGACCAATAGAAATTTGAAATACTATTCGGAAAAAAAATGTCTACATTTGCTGCATTATTTGTATCATAGGCAAGAATTGATAAAAGCTCATTAAGTGTTGGTATCCGCCAATCTGTATAACCACCAAACTCACTGCTATTTAATATATTAATAAAAGAATCTGTATCTCCATCACTATCTATATGTTCCAACTCATTATCATTTATTACAGAATCTCCACAAGTCCATGCCAATTTTATATACTTATTATGAATAGACTCATCGTCAGTTTTTACTTCCCATATTAAACCTGTAACATTATCTCTGACCATACACCATTCAGCAGAACTTAGAGGCAATGCATTACTATTGGCATCAAGTTTGGTAAAGGAAAGTGGATTTATTTTATAATTTACATCTTGACCATAGAAATCTTCGCCAGGTTCCGGGCATTGAATTATTTTTTTATTATCATAACATTTTGTCAGCCATGTATCAGATACAGGATTTCCCAGGTTTTCTGGAAGTTTTAAAACTGTAAATTGGAATTTTGTTTCTTCTGGCAGTCCATTTGAATCATAATAATTAAGGGAAATAATTGAAATATCAGGTTGATCCCCTGTAGGTGTAATAATAATTTTACTATTGTGATCAGTTCCACTTATGTATAAATTTCTGTTATTATTAGGAATAAGGTTAGTATTAGAGGAGTTGACTGAAACATTAGAGTTTTTACTTGAAAAATAAACCACTAATGGCTCATTTTCATATGTAAATTGAGCGGGAATTTCAGAAATGTCATATGGAGTAAATAGAATATTTTTTTTAAATGTTACTGAAATTTCATGATTGTCAGAAATATTAGTAAATATATAAGAATTTGTAGCTGCAATAAAGTTTCCATCTACATTTATTGTATTTATTTCATAGTTAATATCAGGTGCTATGACAAATTGTTGATTACAACCAGTATAAAAAAAATTTTCACCTGAAGGAGTGATACTGCCATTATCACCAGATAATGCAATAATTTTCCATTGAACATTGAAATCAAAAGATGTAATGCTTTTTAAATATCCTGCATCATTAACAGTTAATGTAATTGTTGTTTTATCAATTTTGTTTTCAATGGGTTTTATTGTCATTGAAATTTCCTTAGGACCACCTTCGGCAGTTGTAACTGTATAAAAACATGGCAAATCACCCCCCAAATTAATATTTGCATCAGGAACGAAATTTTGATTCGAAGATTTAGCCCAAACAATTAAAGGACCATCATCAGTATCTGAGATGGAAAATTTTATTGAATGAAAATATTGCCCCAAATTTATTTGTTGTGTCTTTATTTGAGTAATAGCTGGCGGATTTTCATCAACAATACAAAATAATCCCTCTGATGTTCCTTTATTTGAATTTTTTATTGGTGTAATTTTTAACATACAATTAACTGAAGCGGGTTTAGGTATAATCCATTCGAAAAAACCATCATTTTCGGTATTATCATGTATAATTTCAAAAGTTCCTGTTTTTCCACCCTGGTATGAAATGGAAATTTGTACATTTTCGTTTATGTTTTCTGTATCCCATATTATTTGCATTGTATCTCCAATCTGCCACTTTGTTGCCTGTCTTGGAGATAAAATTATCAAATTACCAATTTTTCGAGACTGAGATCCACGCACAGCCTTGACATAATAAGATGACGATTTTTGGGCGTATTTGTCGGATCCCATGTCGAAATCTACTCCCCATACGTTTCTATAACTTGGTGTAGTTGATGACCAATAGAACTTAGACATGATTTTTGGAAAAAAATAATTGGATATTGTGGGATTATACTTAGAATAATTTACAATCGATATTAATTCTTTTTGATCAGGTAATCTCCAGTCAAAATAATTTGATTGAGTTAAATTTTCACAATAAGAAATTGCAGATTCCCAATTGATTTCACTTATATTACCTTCAACTCGTTGCCACATCAAACCAGTGTTTATATCTGTAACTGTCTTGTCTTTATTAATGATTAAATTTTCAAATGACATTGACTGTACTCCACGCACTGCACGAGCATATTTAGCTAATGTTTTGTCTCTGTAGTTATTGCCTTCGTTGAAATTTATTCCCCATGCGTATTTTGGATTTCCGACGTTGCTATTAGATGACCAGTACAAATCCAAATTATTATTATTATGAAAATACATTTCATTTATTGCGGGCTTAAATGAATTATAGACAACAATGGAAAGTAGCTCATGAATTGTTGGCATTCGCCAGTCTGAATAACCTCCAAATTCACTACAATTTAATTCTGCAATAAAAGACTCAGTATTGTCATAATTATTAAAATCACCAGGTACATATCCATTTGTTTCGAAATCACTACTATACCATGTAAATTTTTTATCCCTATAATGAATAGAATCTGAATCATCAGATTTTACTTCCCATATTAAACCAGTTACATTATCCCTTACCATATACCATTCAGTTGCAGTTAGAGGTGCTGGATTTCCATTAATATCAAGTTTAGTTAAAGAAATTGGATTTATTTCATAATTTGCATCCTGACCATAAAAACTTTCACCACTACTCTCTGGACATGTTATGCTTTTAGAATTTGAAAAACAATTTATTTGTCCAGTATCAGGTACAGGGCTTTTCAAGTTATAAGGAAATTTTAAAGAAGTAAATTGAAATTCCCTTGTTTTTGACAGCCCATCTGAATCAGAAACATTAAGGGTTATAAAAGAAATATCAGGGGGCTCCCCAATTGGTGTAATATGAATTTTTCGATCTTTTTCAGTCTCACTTAAATATAAATATTTATTATCATTTGGAACTAAATTTATATTTGAAGATTTTACTGAAAGTATTAACGAATTTTCCGAAACAAGGGTACTATTTATTGAAAAATCAATTACTATTGGTTCATTTTCATATGTGTACTGTCCTGAAATATAAGAGATGTCAATATCAGGAAATAATTTGAATGTTATTGAAATTGTATGATTATCAGAAATATTAGTAAATGTATAAGTGTTTGTAATTGGAATGAATTTACCATCAACAATTATTGTGTTTATTTCATATTTTTCATCAGGAGCAATAATAAATTTTTGATTTTCAGCTGAATTTATAAAAATTTCACCTGAAGGGCTAATACTGCCGTTTGGACCTGTTAAAGCTGTAATTGTATGTGCAAAAACACTAAAATCAAAAGATGTGGAATTTGTTAAATATCCTGAATCAATTACAGTAAGTGTTATTGTCGCCATACCTGCTTTGTTTTTAAGAGGTGTAATGGTCATTGAAATATCCTTTGTACCACCCTCGACTGTTGTAACTGTATAAAAGCATGGTAAATCAGCACCCAAATTAATATTTTCATCAGGAACAAGGTCTTGATTTGAAGATTTTGCCCAAACATTTAATGTCCCATTATCAGTATCTGAAAGAGAAAATTTAATGGAATGTGTTTGTTGGCCAATATTAATTATTTGATCATTAATTTGTGTTATTGTTGGCGGATTATCATCCACAATACAAAACAGTCCTTCTGTAGTACCTTTATTAATATTGGTTATTGGTGTAATTTTCATCATGCAATTTGATGATACTTTTTCAGGTATTGTCCATTCAAAATAACCATCATTTTCAGTATTTTCATGAATTGTCTGAAAAGTACCATTTTTACCACCATAATATGAGATACTAATTTTTACATTTTCCTTTATACCTGCTGTATCCCATATAATTGACAAATTATTTCCTATCCGCCACAATGATGCCTGTCTCGGAGATAAAATTATCAAATTGCCAAATATTCTTGATTGTCCTCCACGAACAGCCTGAACATATTTACATGAAGATTTAGTGCCATTTCTTGATAGGTTGCCTGAAAATAAGTTGCCTGAAAATAAAGAAACACCCCATGCATAGCTGCGATTGGAAGCGTTTGTAGTAGAAGACCAATAATAATCATCTGACATATTATTTGGAAAAAATTGTGTTGATATTGATGGATTATACTTTGAATAATTTACAATGGATTGTAGTTCTTTTTGATCAGGTAATCTCCAATCAAAATAGTTTGATTGAGTTAGATCCTCACAATATGATATCGCTGATTCCCAATTCATTCTACTTGTACTTGCGTCAACTTGTTGCCACATCAAACCAGTATTTATATCTGTAACTGTTTCGTCTTTATTAATGAATAAATTTTCAAATGATAAAGATTGTGCTGAGCGCACAGCACGTACATAATAGCTATACAACTCATTATTGTAATAGCCAAAACTGGAATCGCCATAATCGAAATCTATAGCCCACGCTCTGTTTGTATTATAAGCGTAAGTATTACTCGACAAATAAACACCCGATTTAGCATTTGGAAAAAAAAGTCCATTTATTGCAGGATTATATGAATTATAGTCAACAATGGAAACAAGTTCATTAAATGTTGGCATACGCCAATCCGAATAACCTCCAAATTTCTTATTGTTTAAATAATTAATAAAATTTATCGTATCCTCCCATTTATATTTAGAATCATTATAATTAATAGAATGAATATTATCATTTTTTACTTCCCATATTAAACCTGTTACATTATCCCTTACCATACACCATTCAGTTGCATTTAAAGGTAAAGCTATTCCATTGCTATCGATTTTGGTGAAAGAAATTGGATTGATATTATAATTTGCATCCTGACCATAGTAATCTTCATCACATTCAGGGCATAAGATTTGTGAATAACTATTATAACAGTATGTCTGTCCGGTATCAGGTAAAGGTTCATTTAAATTGTCAGGAAATTTTAAAACAGTAAGTTGAAATTGCCTCGTTCTTGAAAGTCCATTTGAATCAGCGACATTAAGGGATATAAAAGAGATATCAGGTGCCTTGCCAACTGGTATAATAGTTAGCATACGATCATTATTAGTTCCACTAAAATATAAATGTTTATTATCATTAGGAACTAAGTCATTATTGGAAGAAGTTAATGAAAAAATTAAAGAATTAGCAGAAACATTGTGACTAAATATTGAAAAATTAATTACTAATGGCTCATTTTCATAAGTTATCTGGACTGGAATAGTTGAAATCTCAGGGGGAGAAAAAACGTGAAAATCAAAAGATGCGAAATTTGTTAAATATCCTGAATCGATTGCAGTAAGTGTAATTGTTGTCATTCCAGCTGTATTTTTAAGAGGTGTTATGGTCATTGAAATTTCCATTGTTCCTCCTTCGGCTGTAACGACTGTATAAAGACATGGTAAATCACCACCCAGGTTAATATTCTCATCAGGAACTAGGTCTTGATTTGAAGATTTTGCCCAAACATTTAATGGCTCATTATCAGTATCTGAAATAGAAAATCTAATTGTATGTGTTTGTTGACCTATATTAATTATTTGCTTTTTTATTTGTGATATTGTTGGCGGTTTATCATCAGAAATACAAAATAGCCCCTCTGTAGTTCCCTTCTTTTTATTGTTTATTGGTGCAATTTTTATCATACAATTAGGTGAAATATTATCAGGTATAGTCCATTCAAAATATCCATCATTGACAGTATTTTCATGAATAGTCAGAAAAGTATCTTGTTTACCTCCATAATATGAAATACTTATATGTACATTTTCATTTATGTCTGCTGTATCCCATATAATTGGTAATTTATCGTAAATCCGCCACATTGATGCCTGCCTTGGTGATAAAATTAATAAATTACCAATTTTTCTAGATTGTCCTCCGCGAACAGCAAATACATAATAAGCAGACGACTTACTTTTGTAGAACCAACCATCGCTGAAAGAGGCCCCCAACGCAGAGTCAGGATCTCTGGCGCTGGTAGTTGACGACCAATAAAAATCCAACATAATATTTGAAAAAAAAATTTTTAATACTGCAGGATTATGCTTAGAATAGTTTACTATGGATTTTAATTCTTTTAGATCAGGCAATCTCCAGTCAAAATAATTAGATTGAGTTAAATTCTCACAATATGATAGTGCTGATTCCCAATTCTTGGCGCTGATATTAGCTTCAACTTCAACCTGTTGCCACATCAAACCAGTATTTATATCTGTTACTGTTTTGTCTTTATTTATTATCAAATTTTTAAATGATCCATACTGTCTTGAGCGAACAGCACGCACATATTTATCAGAAGACTTACTATAGATGTCTCTACAGCCATAAAAGTCGAAATCGACGCACCACGCCCAGCCTGTATCGTCGGCGTAGGTAGTTGATGACCAATAGTTACCCGATATAGCATTTGGAAAAAAAAGTCCATTTATTGCAGGATTATGTGAATTATAGTCAACAATGGAAACAAGTTCATTAAATGTTGGCATACGCCAGTCAGAATAACTACCAAATTCACTGTCATTTAATGTTTGAATAAAATTTTTAGTACTACTATCCCAAGAAAATGTTTTTTCATTATCATGAATAGAATCGGAATCACCATCAGTTTTTACTTCCCATATTAAACCAGTTACATTATCTCTGACCATACACCATTCAGTAGTAGTTAAAGGAACTGCATTACCATTACTATCAAATTTAGTAAAAGAAATTGGATTAATATTATAATTTGCATCCTGACCATAGAATTCTTCACTATTTTTTGGACATTGGATGATATCAGAATTTGAATAACACTTTTCCTGCCCTGTGTCAGATACAGGCGTTTTCAAGTTATCTGGAATTTTTAAAGCAGTGAATTGAAATTTTCTTGTTTTTGACAGACCATTTGAATCAGAAGCATAAAGAGTTATGATGGATATATCAGGAATCTGGCCAATTGGAGTAATTTTAAGCTTACGATAATTTCCAATTCCACTCAAATATAAATGTTTGTTATCATTAGGAACTAAGTTTGTATTTAAAGAGTTTACAGAAAGACTTAAAGGCTTAACATAATCATATGCTCTGATAATTGAGAATTCAACTATTAATGGTTCTTTATCATATGCTACCTGACCTGGAATATATGAAATATAAAATGGATTATATTTAAATGACACTGAAATTGTATGATTGTCAGATATTTTCAAAAATTGATAAGAATTTATACTTGAAATTAATTTTCCATCAACAATAATTGAATCAATTTTATAAAATTCATCAGGTGTTATTACAAAATCCTGATTTTTATCAGGAGTACAGAATATCTCACCTGAAGGACTGATACATCCATTTGGACCAGATGATGCATTAATAGTATATGCGAAAACCTGAAATTCAAAAGATGTAATATCTTTTAAATATCCTGCATCATTAACAGCCAGTGTAATTGTTGTAGTTCCGGCTTTATTTTTAAGAGGTGTTATGGTCATTGAAATTTCCTTAGTACCACCCTCGGCTGTTGTAACTGTATAGAAACATGGCAAATCACTACCTAAATTAATATTAGAATCAGGAACAAGTTCTTGATTAGAAGATTTAGCCCAAACATACAAAGGCCCTTCATCACTATCTGAAATAGAAAATTTCATTGAATGTGATTGTTGTCCAAAATTAATTGTCTGTTTATTAATTTGAGAAAATGTTGGCGGATCTGTATCAACAATATAAAATAAACCTTCTATTGACTCTTTATCTTTGCTATTTATTGGTGTAATTTTTATAATACAGTTAACTGAAGCTGGTTTTGGAATATTCCATTCAAAAAATCCATCATTTTCAGTATTTTCATGTATTGTTTGAAAAGTTCCTTGTTTCCCACCATGGTATGAAATGCTAATTTGAACATTTTCATCCAGATTTGCTGTTTTCCATATCACTGGCAAAGTACTATCTATTAGCCACTTTGATGCCTGACGTGGTGATAAAATAGTCAAATTATTAGCTGATTGTGCCTGTCCTCCTCGCACTGCACGTAAATAGCAGGTAGATGACTTAAACTCAGAATTGCCATCACCATTGTAGAAATTTAAACCCCATGCTTGATTATTATACTTTGCATAACTAGTTGATGACCAATAAATATCTGATATAATATTGGGGAAATATATTTTTATCATTGCAGGGTTATATTTTGAATAATTAACTATTGATTTTAACTCTTTTTGATCAGGTAATCTCCAGTCAAAATAATTTGATTGAGTTAAATTTTCACAATATGAAATCGCAGATTTCCAATTTTTTTTTGAATTTGTTTCATATTTTTGCCACATTAAGCCAGTACTAAGATCTGTAATAGTATTGTCATTGTTAATAACCATATTATCAACAAATTGGAACTTTTTACCACGTACTGCACGTACATAATTACATGATGATTTTTTTTTACTGCTGTCATTAGCATTACTAAAATAAACACCCCACGCATAATCTGGATATTCAGCGTTGCTGGTAGAAGACCAATAAAAATCAACTATATTATTTGAAAAATAAAGCTTATTTACTGCTATATCATTTTCATTTGTATCAAAATCATTTATTAATTGAAGCTCTTTAATGGTAGGCATTCGCCAATCAGAATACCCACCATATTCACTAATATTTAATTCATTAATAAAACTTTCTGTATTAATATTATTATTTGTATATCCTTCAATTCCATTATTTGTTTCAGGATTAGTATCATACCAGGTATATTTGTTATCCTTATCATGAATAGAACCATCATTAGTTTTAACCTCCCAAATTAATCCAGTTATATTATCCTTGACCATAGACCAGTCTGTTGCTGAATATGGAAGTTCATTGCCTTGAATATCAAGTTTCTGAAATGATATAGGATTGATTTTATAATTAGCATCTTGACCATAAAATTTTTCATCTTTTTCAGGACAATCAATTTTTTTATCATTATTATAACATGTTGTCTGGCCAGTATCGGGAACAGGTGCTGAATCACACTGGTTTAAGTTATATAAAAAAATAATTTTTATTAATGAGAAGAGACATAATATAAATACTGGTAAAAGGATATATCTATAAAAATCATAATAAGATATTTTAGCAGTCATTTTATTTTTCCTTTTTCATAAGGTTTATTATATTGTAACATATACTGTATTTTATAATCAATGATTATTTAATAAATCCTCCGACCGATATTTTATACCTTAGGTGATTTCCGGAAAAGAATTTACCAAGATCGAATTCCCCCCTTGAGGGGGGGGTTGAGTTTGTACCATTAATACGGCCCCCCCCCTAACCCCCCTCAAGGGGGGAATTAAGACTTTGGTAAATTCTTTTTCGGAAATCACCTTAAATCAGCTTCCCCAAACTTTCCCCAAACTTAGGGTTATTATTTTTCATCAGAAAGTAAGTTTTCTCAAAAAATCCGCCACATTTTATTTTCGGAAAGTTATGCTCAAAATAAATTATTTTTTTGTGAAAAAAACCTTTTTCAAATGAATATATATTATAAAACGCAATTTTAAATTTATGCCTTATTGAAAAAATCAATCTATTATTATTTTAAAATTATACCTTAAATCAGGTTCCCTAAAATTAGGTTAATTATTTTTTACCTGAAAGCAAGTTTTCTCAGGAAATTCGCCATATTTTATCTTAGAAAAGTTATGCTAAAAATAATTTATTAATTTTTTATTTTTTTATTGTAAAAAAAACCTTTTTCAAATGAATATATATTATAAAATTCAATTTTAAATTTATGCCTTATTGATGAGAACAATCTATTATTACTTTAAAATAACAGGTAACAACGAAATTTGATATTTATTTATATAGAGGAATAAAAATAAATACCAGATATATAATAGCAATTAAACATAAATCAAATTGGGGGATATTATGAAAACATTATTTTTAAGTTTTATTATGCATATTTTTTTAAATCAGAGTTTTATTATGGCACAGATGATAGATAATCATGAATTAATTAAAACAATAACTTATAATCAAATGACAAATAAAGAACTATATGCAAAGAGTTCTTTTAACGATAAAAGTCGATTTTATAATGATTCTAAATTAAAAACAATTCAAACAGCAAATAATAAGGAGTTTAAATTATTATCAATTTCAGGAACTATTAATTTTTCGAAATCAGCACAAAAAGGTGACGAAATATTTGTTTATGCATTTTCTAATTCTACAGAAACTATAAATTTTAAGAAAATAAAATATAATAATGTGAATATTGTTAAATATAAAATTGATAAACTGGTATCTGCAAATGACTATATAGTCTTTGTATGGTCTAATAAATTTAGAACTCAGTTATTTTGTAATGCCAATGATATTCAAAATGCTATTAAAGTAGATACCTCAGATTGTAATCCTGATAATGAAGTAAATTTCACTTTATCTAAAGGTTCATCTATTTCAGGAAAAGTAGTAAATGAGCACAAAAGTCCATTAGCAAATATAGAGGTTTATGCATGGTCAGATAAAGGAGAAATATGGAAATCAGCAATAACTGATGAACATGGTAACTATATGATTGAAGGGCTTGATCCTACAGATGATTACTATATTAATATATATACAGAACAATTTGATTCACTATATTACAACTCAAATTATCCAGTTCAAAATATTGCACATGCAACACCTGTTAATATTGAAAAAAACAGCAGGTATGGGATTGATATTATCCTTAAAAGTTCTAATAAACATTTATTTGGATCAATTAATGAAAAAATGTTTCCTGAAAACTGAGAATAAAAAAAAACACAATATAATATAAAAAAATTTTTAGAAAAAGGAGAATAAAAAACATGAAAAAAATTTATAAAAGAAACTTTGAAAATTTGATGAAATTTTTAGGATTGATTATTATTATTTTAACAGGGTATATAGCCAATATTGGATCAGGTTATGTTGAGCGGACTGTTCCAAAAGTAGTCAATAAAACTATATATGTTATAAAACGAGTTTCTAATATCGACGACAGGTCACCTTTAGTTGAGTCCAGCAGCCCATCAATTAATAATCAAAAAGTATCTCCATTATTAAATGAGATTTTGGTTACATTTGATGAACCAATGCAAAATGATAGCTATTCTTTGATCGATTGTGGAGGAATAGTTCCTAATTTAACAGGCATACCAAAATTTATTGATAATCAAACTATTCGCATACCTGTTAATTTAAAACCAGATACTGAATACCAGATATGTTTTAACTCAAATCAAAGCATCCGAAGCAATTTTGTTGATTTATCAGGGAATTCAGCACGTAGATATGAACTCAAATTTAAAACTGATAAATTTGATTCAGTAGCATTAAAAAAAGAAAAACCCAAAAATATTAAATTAAAAGAAAAAACTATAGATAATAGTATATTAGATCAACTAAAAGTAATGTGTAATAATACTATTGATTTAATTAACCAAAATGGTATTGAAGTAACAAAGAAAATGCTTCTTGAAAATAACAATTTATTTGTTAAAAATGACTCTTATGTATTTATTATTGATTTGGATGGCATAATGATTGCTCACCCTCTATCACCGGGTTTAAATGAAAATAATATAATTGATGTTCGTGATATAAATGGAAATAGATTTATTTACAATATAATTCAAACAGCAAAAAATAAAGGAAGCGGTGTAATTGACTATTTTTGGCCAAGACCTGATCATAATATTCCAGTAAAAAAGTCAACTTATTTTCAAAAAGTTTCAGGTAGTGATTATATTGTATGTGCTGGAGTATATAGAGATAATGAGCATTTACAATAAAAAATCAGATTTATATGTTATGTCGCAAAAAAATGGCTAAATTGTTTACCCCACATTTGCTGTTGATACTAAATATGTCCAAATTTTTTTGCCCCTTCTATGATGTCTATAACAATAATTCTTAGCCCTGAAAGGGCGTTATATACCAGCCCAGGGCAACGCCCTGGGTTAAATATTAAGTAGATATTTTAAGCCCTGAAAGGGCGTAACATAAAAAATTCAAGTATATATTTATAGTAAAATTATGTTTCGCCCTTTCAGGGCTCCAATCAATTATATGTTTTCTACCAAGGGCGGGGTGCAACACAAAAAAGTTGCACTATTTTTTAGCCCTGAAAGGGCGTAACATACCAGCCCAGGGCAACGCCCTGGGTAAATATAAAAAAGAATTTTTTGACCTGTAAGGGCGCTACATAAATGGCGTTGCCCTGGGCTGGTATATAACGTCCTTTCAGGGCTAATAATTAGTTTCCCAAAACAATTTATCATCAAAAAAAATTAATAATCAATAGAGATTAAAATAATATTTCCTTTTATATTCAATAAGATAAAAAACACAAAACTTGTAGACCTATGCGTTGAAAATAATCGCATACGTCTACAAATTTTGTGTTTTTTTATCCTATTGAATATAAATGAAAATATTATTTTTAATATCGATTGATTATTATTTTTTTTCTATATTTAACCCAGGGCGTTGCCGGGCGTTGCCCTGGGCTGGCATATAACGCCCTTTCACTGCTAAGAAAGTGCTTACTCAAAATTAGTTATAATTTATTATATTTTCGATAAATTTAAAAAACACAAAACTTGTATCCTCTCCATATTTCAGGGTAGAGTTAACATATTATATTTATAAAATATAATTAGGGAAATAATTGAACAGTCTTCCTATAATATAATTTGGTTTTTATATTAAAATATATTTATGATAATTGTCTTAAGCCCCGAAGGGGCTAAAGCATGTAGCCTGGGGCTTTAGCCCCAGGTAAAACAACTACATCATAGAGCCCCGAAGGGGCGATAGGGTTGATATATCGCCCCTTCGGGGCTTAAGAACTTTATATTTTTATTAACCTGGGACTAAAGCCCCAGGCTACATGCTTTAGCCCCTTCGGGGCATAAAATAATACATAGTAATTTTAAATAGTTAATTCTACCCTGAAATATGGAGAAGATACCAAAACTTGTAGACCTATACGAAAATAATAAACAATATTTTCACTTATTTTTTTCACTTGAAATAAATAAAAATATATACCCAACTATAGCACCAATAAACATTGCAATAATGTCATTTGAGTCAAATGTACCATAAACAAAATAATTTTTTGAATTTTCTAAAAAAGGAATTCTATTAAAGAAATCAGGTATAAACTTAATTGCAATTTCATTATATTTCTGGCCTAATTCCATTATAACATCAAATATTAGCCATGAAATGCAGGTGATCAAAATCCCTTTTTTTTTCAATGGAAAAAATCCTGAAGTTAAACTTATAAATGCAAATGTATGAATAAAATCTGGTAAAAAATTTCCAACATTCCCAAAAATATTAGAGCATCTAATATATTGGCTAAAATCGATATTTAAAAAATTTATAAAATAAGTATGTTGAGTAGATCTATCAATTATATAAACAAGTGCTCCTAATATAAGAGCAGAAAAACCTACAAAGATTTGAAATAAATTTATTATTTTTATTTTTTTATAATTTGAGACAAAAATTGTAAGCTTAATTTACAGTTGTGCTTATAGCGTTATAATAAACCAATATGTTGCTATTGATTTAATATTATCCTTAATACAACGTTATATGATTATTCTATGGTCTATAAT
>Ga0272440_1001025_pt1 | contig 23309 bp, 19 predicted proteins | sample SSMMMBAug17_FD_192440 | JGI IMG/M metagenome (GOLD analysis project Ga0272440, IMG submission 192440) | Marine sediment archaeal communities from Little Sippewissett salt marsh, Falmouth, MA, United States - SSM-MMB-Aug17 | ecosystem: Environmental > Aquatic > Marine > Wetlands > Sediment ...
TATAGCTTAAGTTCATATCAAAAACAATATCTTGCCTTAAGCGAAAAAGGAATTCTGGCACATAGCATAAATCTTGAAAATGTATTGGAAAATGCACGTCAATCAAATGAATATTTTGTTATTTATTTTGTTCCGGGGCGATCCCCGTCAATGATGACAATATTGCCAGTAAGAATACGATCAGTCAGTCGTCATGAATGGAAACCTGAATATATTGTAACGTTATCAAATCAAGATATCGCGATTGAATATATAATGCTGGTTGATTCAGGTGCTGACTTTTCGGTAATATCAAAAAAGGCTGGAATTGATTTGGGATTCCATCTGGCTGATGCAGAACAGACATTACTGGCATATGGTATTGGTGGAACAGTTGAATATGTTTTACGAAAAGTTAACGTAGTGATCAATGGCATTGAATTTATGATGCCTGTGGCATGGCTTCAAGATAACCAGATCAATGAAATGATTATTGGTCGAGAGGTTGTATTTGAAAAATTTAGAATAGAATTTATTCAGGCAGAGGAAAAAATCCAATTCATGGAATATGTAAAGTCTGCGTAAATGGGTTGGTGGATCGTGGTGTAAGCATGTAAATGCATCAGAGCAAATCCTTTTTGCGCTTGGTTCTACTCACACCTGTTCATTAGCAAAATATCAAAACTATTAAAAAATACCGAATATGACAACACAATCGATAAACTATACATGTTTGGAAACGATTTATTTACGTATCTCAAAGTTTTTTGAAATAGAGTAAAATATATAAAAATTTTCAACAACTATCTGCTTGAAATTAATATAAATACTGCATTTTTATAAAGAAATACCATATCTATATCTTGCTGAATTTATTAGGTTTAATTTTTGGAATCAGACGAATTGCACCCCTTTGATATTTGACAAGGGGAATAATTCAGAAGAGAATATCAACAAGTTTTCTGGTTATATCCGAACTTCTCAAAATGATGTTTATTTACAATTTTTTAAAAAAATAAATTTAAAAACTTTATAAATTCATTTCCTAAAATAACAATGCGATATTCAGAACGAAGTCGATCAGAACAGTTGGCAGGATCATTTGAGATCAAAGAAAGCTTAGAAGGGTGTAAAGTTGTGGTTTCAACAGACGGAGGACGAATAAGGATCTTTGAGAAGAAGCGAGGTCCAAAAACAAAGAAAGGAAGGAATCTTTACAAAGGAGCTTGGCGGGAACCAAAAGCCTTGATAGTTTATACTGTGAGAGAAGATGGATCCATGGAAAGAACCTTTTCCCCATTTATAGATGGAACGTTGAAAGGACCTGATGCTGTATTTTCAATGATCAAATTCTATCTTGAAAAACTAGGTATCTGTGACGCTGTTAAGGTATTGTTTATTGCGGATGGAGCACGATGGATATGGAATAGAGTGGAAAAGTTAATGATATCATTGGGAGTCAAAAAATGGTATGAATTATTGGATTCATATCATGCAGTGGAACACCTTGGAAAAATATCAGAATTACAGAAAGGTTGGAAAGCAAGCGAGAGAAAAAGATGGATAAAAAAAACGTAAGCTTCTGATAAATGGAAAATCAGATGAAGTGATAGATGAGATAAAGAGAATATGCAAAGGAAAAAGGGGAAAGAAACTACTAAGGGTGCGAGAATATTTTATAAGGAACCAAAAGAGATTAAATTTTAATCACATAAAAAATGAGAATTTACCAATCGGAAGCGGTGCCAAGGTAGTATTACAGGAGGATTAAGAAATCTTAAAGCTCTTTTTGAACCTGTATACAATCAAATTATCATCAAAAGTAAAACAGAAAAACACTAGCATACAGATGAAAGCAGATGGATGGTTTATGCTGAAGTTGAGGGTAAAAATAGTCCTTTTCAAGTGAATCCATTAACAGAATGGTAAAGGCTTCTTTTTAAGGATAAATATCCCAGAAAGATTTTTTTCCGTATTGATGCAGGCCGTATCATTGGCCTTTCATTTGGACATGTATCAAGATGCTTGATTCTATCAAGGACTATTTAATACTGAAAATATAAAAAACCATATCTAAAATTAAATTCGTTAATAAAATAATTTAGGAAGCAAATGACTTTACATTCAAAAAATATTTTAATTACCGGAGCTGGTGGTTTTGTAGGAAGCCATCTTGTGGAATCTTTGATCGTTAAAGGTTGCAATGTCAAATGTTTTACACGTTACAACTCAAGAAATGAACATGGGCTTCTTAAAGAAATCTCTTCTCAAAAAATCAAAGAAATCGAAGTTATCAGTGGTGACTTGAGAGATTCTTATACAGTCAGTCAAGCTGTAAAGGGGGTTGATATTGTTTTTCACTTGGGAGCTTTAATCGCAATTCCTTATTCTTATAAAAATCCAGCTGATGTTGTTTCAACAAATGTTATGGGAACGATGAACATTTTAAACGCTGCTAGAAATTATGAAACAAGTAAAATAATTCATACATCTACTAGCGAAGTATATGGTTCAGCCAAATATGTACCCATAGACGAAAAACATCCTCTTCAAGGTCAATCTCCATATTCAGCAAGTAAAATCGGAGCAGACAAATTAGTAGAAAGTTTTTATAACTCATATAGTCTTCCTGTTGCGACAATAAGACCTTTCAATATTTATGGACCGAGACAGTCAGCAAGAGCCGTTATTCCTACGATCATAATGCAGGCACTCTCTCGCGATAAAATATGTCTTGGTAGCCTTCATCCTACACGTGATTATACTTATGTTAGTGATACAGTTGAAGCTTTTATTCAAATTGCTGAAAATGATAGCTCAATTGGAAAAACATTAAATATTGGATCGAACAAAGAAATTTCAATTGGTAACCTAGCAAAAAAAATATGTGATCTAATGAATAAAAAGCTTGAAATTGTTCAGGAAGAAAAACGTAAACGACCTGAAAAAAGTGAAGTGGATCGTTTATGGGCTGATACTAGCCTGGCAATGGAGACCATTCATTGGAAACCTCAAGTATCTATTGAAGAAGGGCTTCTTTCAACCATTGAATGGATGAAAGAAAATATTCAAAAATATCAAACAAAAGAGTATGTGATATAATGAAAGCCATTATCTTAGCTGGAGGTAAAGGGGCTCGCCTTGCTCCTTATACAATGATTTTACCAAAGCCTTTGGTGCCATTAGGTCATAAACCTATATTGGATATCATTATCAGGCAGCTGCATCACTATGGTTTTTAAGATATTACCTAAACTTTGGGGTATTTATCTGAAATTATTCAAGCTTATTTTTCAAGCGAAAAAGACATTTTTTCCAAAATATCAATGAACTCAACTTTAGTACTTGGCCATTTATTTTCATAAAAAATTTTATTAATTAAATTTAGTGCTTGAAAAGTCCTCTCAAATGTTGTATAGTATTTAACGCCTGAATGAACGAAAACTGTTTTTTCGCCAATATCTGCGTCAGATTCAGTTTTTAATCCTAGAAATACTAAATGTATGTCTGCGGTTAAAAATTTAGTCTTCCTTGATCTTAACGAAAAATTTTAATCTTCGTCCAGACACTAATTATAATTATTTAAATATCAAGAGAAAAAAAGAATGAAAGATAATATTATACTAGCCATAATACTTGCTAGAGGAGGTAGTAAAGGAGTTCCTGGAAAGAATATACTCCCGTTAAATGGAAAACCTGTAATGTTATATACAATTGATGCTGCTCGAGAGGCAAAATCATTAGACCGAATAATCCTTTCAACAGAAGATGAAGAAATAGCCCAAATTGGTTTAGAATATGGGGTTGAGGTTATTATGAGGCCACATGAATATGCTTCTGACTCTTCATCCATAGAGATGGCCCTAAGACATACTGTTATAGAAGTTGAAAAGCAAGGTGTTTTTGTAAGAATAATTGTGCCATTGTATGCCAATGTGCCAATTAGAAAAAAAGGATCAATTGATGAGGTAGTTGAAACATTAATTTCTACTGGCGCGGATTCAGTCCAAACTTATGCCCCTTATACAACACCTCCACAGTGGGCATGTAAAATTGAAAATGATAGACCAAAGCTTTTAGATGAAAAATATAAATTCGCTTTCCGTAGACAACTTGTTGAAACTGCATATTTTCCAAACGCAGCAGCTATAGCTATAAAATATGACGTATTAATGAAAACAGATAATGCTAGCACACCAGATTCTTTTATGGGAACTGATAAACGAGCTATTATCCAAAAACCTGAAGATACTATTGACATAGATAATCCAATAGATTTGCTGTGGGCAAAATTTCACTTAGAATGGATTTTGAAAGAAAAGGAAAAAAATAACGATGAATTTGATAAATATTTTAATCGTTAATCCTCCTATTAGATTAAGTGATAATCCAAGAAATATTCCTCATGGGCTTGCGATATTGGCCAGTATTATTAAAAAGATTATAAAATGCAATATAAAGTTTATTGACTGGAATGCTTATCGCTATTCCTTTGAAAAGTTCAATTCAATAATAAAAGAATCACCTTGTAATATAGCATTGATTGGCGGTCTTATTCCTACTTATAAAAATTTAATCATTATTTCAGAAGTTTTAAAATCTCATCATCCCTGTTGTAAAATAATAGCTGGCGGCAGTGCAGCCATGTCTATTCCTGAAACACTTTTAAATAATTCTAAAGTTGATATAATATGTACTGGAGAGGGTGAAAAGACAATTATCAATCTTATAGAAGCACTTCAAAATGAAGAAAACCCTGACCTGTCACATATTCAAGGAATAGCTTTTAAGCATAAAGAAGAGATAAAAATTAATGAAGCAGAACCTTTGATACATGATCTGGATATTGAAAGTGATCTTCCTGCATATGATCTGCTGCCTATGGAAATATACTTATCAAATCCGGTAGTTGGTCTGGGAAGAGACATTGATTTTATTTCCAGCCGTGGATGTCCTTTCCAATGTTCATTTTGCTATCAGCCCTGGGGAAATAAAAACAGGTGTCATAGTGTTGAATTTTTAAAAGAAGCTATTTTATTTTTAAAGAAGAAATTTCATATTGATTTTATATCTTTTCAGGATGATTTATTTATAGTTGATAGAAAAAGACTGTTTGAATTTTGTGAAATAAGAAATCGGTTTTTTCCTGATTTATACTGGTCATGTACAGGAAGAGCTAATATATGTGATGATGAGTTGATAAAAATTATTCGCAATTCTGGATGTACTGTTGTTTCATACGGTTTTGAATCTGCTTCACCAAAAATACTTAAATCCATGAATAAAAAGATTACTACAGATCAAATGGAAAATGTAATTAAGCTCAATCGCGAATATGGTTTTCCTATACCTGTATCATTTATTTTAGGTATGCCAGGAGAAAATGATCAAACATGTAATGAAACAGTAGAGTTTTGCTTGAAAAACAACTTGACTTTAGATTCATTAATGTTTGCAACGCCTTACCCTGGAACAGAGCTTTTTAAATATGCCATTGAAACAGGTCGAATTCAAAAAGATAAAATTCATGACTTTGTAATGAAATTAGGCGATGCCAGAGATTTTGTTATAAATTTAACAGATTCATTTACTGATAAAGAACTTCAGGAAAAATATCATGAAATGATATTAATTACAAGAAAAGCCTACAAACCTATCTCACAAAATGAAAAAGAAAAGAAAATTCGATCACTATATGGCAAGCTTTCTGAAAAATTATTTAATCTATCTAAAGAAGATAGAGAACATCAGTCAAAACATGGAGCAATTAATTTATTTTAATTGATATATTTATGTCGTATATCCAATTAAGTAACAGGAAAATAGGACATGATCATCCCTGTTTGATCATTGCTGAAGCAGGTGTAAACCATAATGGAAGCATAAAAATTGCCAGGCAGTTGGTAAAAGAAGCATCTCTTGCAGGTGCTGATGTTGTAAAGTTTCAAACTTTTAAGGCAGATGAAATAGTTACAATCAATTCTCCAAAAGCGGAGTATCAATTAAAAACCACAGATAATTCAATAACTCAATATGAAATGTTAAAAAGTCTTGAACTATCCAGGGAGTGGCATATTGACTTAATGCAACATTGCCAAAATAATAATATTATTTTTTTGTCATCACCATTTGATATAAAAAGCATTGATTTTTTAGATCAAATAGGAGTATCAGGGTTTAAAGTGCCTTCTGGTGAAATAGTAAATTTACCATTTTTGTCACATCTTACCGAAAAAAAAAAGCCTTTAATTCTATCCACTGGAATGTCTACACTTGGAGAAGTGGAAACCGCAATAAAAATAATTGAAGAAATTAACTATAATAATTATGTTTTATTGCATTGCACTACAAATTATCCCACTTTACCAGAAGAAGTTAATCTAAATGCTATGAATACTTTAAAATCAGCATTTCAAGTTCCAGTTGGCTATTCAGATCACACAGAAGGGATCGAAGTTTCAATAGCAGCCGTAGCAATGGGAGCATGTGTTATTGAGAAACATTTTACCCTTGATAAAAATATGAGTGGCCCAGATCATAAAGCTAGTATTACACCTCGTGAATTAAGCAAATTAGTTAAATCAATCCGAAAAGTCGAAAAGGCTCTTGGGAGCAAAAGAAAATATCCAGTTAGTATTGAAATGCATAATAGAAAGGTTGTCAGGAAGTCTATTGTTGCTTCAAAATCCATTAAAAAAGGAGAGATATTTACAAAGGAAAATCTTGCATTAAAACGTGCTGGACATGGTATTTCTTCAGTATTATGGGATCAAATTCTTGGGAAGCTAGCTAAAAAAAAATTTGAAAAAGATGAATTAATTGAATTATTTTGATATGAACAAAATTAAAACAATAGTTATAACAACAGGAAGAGCTGACTATGGTCTTTTGTGCCCATTATTAAAACTACTTTCTGAGCATGAAAAATTTGATCTTCATATTGCTGCTACAGGCTCTCATACATCTCACTCACAAGGTTACACATTAGCAGAAATAAAAAAAAGTGGATTTAAAAATATTGATGTTGTTGACATGTGTCCTGAAAATGATAAAGAACATGATATCTGTCTTGCAATATCAAAAGGTTTATCTCAATTTTCCCAATTATATAAGTCAAAAAAAACAGATTTGATCATTGTGCTTGGTGACAGGTATGAATTATGGTCAGCTTGCATGCCAGCTGTTGTTTATAAAATTCCTATTGCCCATATTCATGGTGGTGAGTCAACTTATGGAGTAATTGATGACTCCATCCGTCATTCTATTACAAAAATGTCACAATTCCACTTTGCATCCATTGTGGATTATGCTAATAGAATAATTTATATGGGAGAAAATCCAAAGAATGTATTTGTTGTCGGAGCTTTAGGAATAGATAACATAATAAATATACCTTTAATGGCTGTTGATGAGCTATCTGAATTTACAAAAGTAGATTTTAAGAATAAAGATGTAGCTATTATGACATATCACCCAGTAACTTTGGATGATTATTCTATGGCTGTCAATCAGATTATAGAAGTAATTGAAGCTATTATAAAAACAAATTTGTTTACAATTATTACAATGCCAAATACTGATCCAGCAGGAAAGACAATATATGAAAAAATAATGGAATATGTATTGAAATTCCCAGAAAAATTGAGGTTTATAAAAAATTTGGGGCAAAAAGCATATTTAAGCTCAATGTATTATTCAAAACTAATGATTGGAAACTCATCCAGCGGTATCATTGAAAGTGCATCTTTTAAATTACCTGTAGTTAATATTGGAGATAGGCAGGCTGGTCGGCTTAAACCCGAAAATGTGATTAGTTGTCAATGCAAACAAAATGAAATATTATGCACTATACAAAAAGCACTTTCTAAAGATTTTATTAATTCAATTTCAGAATTAATAAATCCTTATGGAGATGGAAAAACAGCACCACGAATTGTAAAGATTTTAGATTCAATTGATATTAAAAAAAAATCAAATATATTAAAAAAGGTTTTATAATAATTTTTTGCAATATAAATAAAGGAGTCTCACATTTGGATTATGTTATTTTAGGTGGTGGGGGGCATACAAAAGTTATTATTGATACGTTGATAATGAGTGGTCAACCTAAACCATATGGAATTATAGATAAAGACATTAAAAAACATAATACCCTTTTATTTGGAATACCTGTTCTTGGATCAGATGAAATTTTGCCTGACCTCTGTAAAAAAGGTGTGGTTAGTTTTATTATTGGGGTTGGCTCTACCTTTGATAATAAAGTTCGAATAAACTTATTTGAACTAGGACTTCAAAATGGCTTAAACCCATTAACTATAATTCACCCCACTTCAGTTTGCTCACAATTTTCTCAAATTGGAAAAGGTTGTCAAATATTACCATTAAGCATAGTCAATGCTGGGGCAAAATTAGGAATAAATGTTATTGTAAATAGTGCTGTTGTTGTCGAACATGATTGCGTAATCGGAAACCACGTTCATATTGCAACAGGAACAACACTATGCAGTACTGTTTCTGTTAAATCCGGAGTCTTTATAGGTGCTGGTACAGTTATCAAGCAATGTTGTAAAATAGGAAAAAATGCTACAATAGGTGCAGGATCTGTGGTGCGAGAAAATATACCTGCTAACACAATTTATGCAGGTGTTCCTGCTAAATTTATAAGGGGTAAGGATGAGTGTTAGAATAATCCCAAGATTAGATATAAAAGGTCCAAATCTAGTAAAGGGAATCCATTTTGAAGGATTAAGGGTTTTAGGAAAACCAGAAACATTTGCTAAATATTATTATGAAAACGGTGCAGATGAACTTTTTTTTATGGATGCAGTTGCAAGTCTTTATGAAAGAAATTCTCTTATTGATATAATAGAAAAAACTTCAAAAGAAATATTTATCCCTTTAACTGTTGGCGGAGGTTTAAGAAGTATTGATGATATTAGAACTGTTTTACGGGCAGGTGCTGATAAAGTTGCATTAAATACAGCAGTGATTAACAGGCCAGAATTAATAAGAGAAGCATCAAGGATTTTTGGGTCATCCACTATTATGATTCATATTGACGCAATAAAAAATGAAAATGGCTTTTATGAAGCATACACTGATTATGGACGGGTTGAAACTGGTGTTGATGTTTTTGAATGGATTCAAAGAGTTTATAAACTTGGAGCAGGTGAAATTATGATAACATCAATAGAAAAGGAAGGAACAGGTAAGGGTTTTGATGTTGAGCTAACTCGTAAAGTGTCAGAAATGGTAGATATCCCTGTAATTGCAAGTGGAGGATGTGGAAAAATCCAGCATATACATGAAATTATTAAAGAAGGTCTTGCAGATGCAGTTTCTATGGCATCTGTGCTTCATTACAATTCTCTTAAATATTTCAATTATAATGACCATGACTTTAAAATAGAAGGGAATATTGAGTTTTTAAAAAAACAAACAAAGTTAACAAAAATTCAAGGAGCTTCTATTGGTGAAATTAAAAAATATCTAACAGATTGTGGGTTAGAGTGCCATTATGAACAATAATCAAAAATCAAAAGTTGCAATATTTGATTATGGCCTGGGAAACTTATTTAGTATAAAACATGCCTGCAATTACGCAGGAATGGAGCCTTTTATAATAAGTTCTGCACACCGGCTTATGGAGGCTGATCTTATTATTCTTCCAGGGGTTGGTGCTTTTGGGGATGCAATGGAATCTCTAAGGAGACTTGATCTTATTTCACCATTGCATGATATAGTTGATTCTGGTAAATTATTAATGGGAATCTGTCTGGGGATGCAACTTTTAATGTCAGAAAGTCATGAGTTTGGAAATCATAAAGGTTTGGATATTATAAAAGGTGAAGTTGTTAAGTTTGATAAACCTCTTGATACAAATGGAAAAACATTAAAAGTTCCACATGTCAGCTGGAATAAAATATATTTAACTGATAAGCAACATAAAATTTTTCAAAATTTAAATGACGAAACATACATGTATTTTGTACATTCCTTTTATGTTAAACCAGATAATGTAAGTAATATTATTTTTAATACATATTATGGCAATATAGAATTTTGTTCTGGTATTTTGTATAATAACATATTTGCATGTCAATTTCATCCTGAAAGAAGTGGCCCAAAAGGACTCTCTATCTATAAAAATCTTGATTCAATAATTCGATCAAAAAAACAAATTTTTTAAGGTTCAAAAATCATGACTTTCAAGTCCAAAAAACTTATTTATTTAGCTGATTTAGCATATTTTAATCAATATTCATTATCAATACTAACTATACCTTTAAATATTGCTTATATTGCTTCATATACACTTAAACTTTTTAAGAATGAAGTTGAGATCGTTCTTTTTAAGGATCCAAGAAAGCTACTCCTCGCCTCAAAAATACATCCACCTGATGTTCTTGGCTTATCCTGTTATTATTGGAATATGAATCTTGACGTACTTGTTGCCAGTAGGATAAAAAAAATAAACCCAGAATGTATTACAGTAATTGGAGGTCCCAGTGTAGACACTGATATACGAGAACAGCTTGATTTATATTCATTATTTAATGGAAATCTTGACTTTATGGTGTTAAATGAAGGCGAATTGGGCTTTTCAAAAATTATTGAAAGAATAATATCTAAGAGTATAAATAAATTATTTCATGATGCATTGATGGGTTGCATATTCTGTATTGAAAGAGACAAGCTTATTGAGGGGAGATCTATTGGTTTATCTCTTGATTTAGAAACTCTTCCATCGCCCATACTTGATGGTATTATAGATGATTTTTTAACTCCAGAGTTTATGCCCATAATTCAGTGCTCACGAATGTGTCCATATTCATGCTCTTATTGTTGCTCTGGTAAATTAAAAGGAAAATTGAGAAAATTTTCCGATACTGTTGTTAAAGCTGAAATCGAATATATTGCTAAAAAATATCGTGATAATCCTCATAGAATACTTTTTATAAGCGATGAAAACTTTGGTATAAATAAACGTGATAGCTTAATTGCTGAATTCCTTGTTAATTCAAAGAAAAAATTTGGATATCCTCAGCAAACTTTTTGCTATTTCGATAAAAAATTGTCTTCGACAGTAAAAAAATCATCATTACTGTTTGCTGATATGAATGCTGGTGGCTTACAGTTGGCTTTTCAATCATTTAATGAAGACTCTTTAAGAGCAGTTAAAAGAAGAAATATTTCTAATGAAGAGATAAAAGAAGCAGTAATATGGGCTAGGATGAATGGAATTAAGACTTTTTCAGAACTAATTTTTGGTCTTCCATATGAAACAAAACAATCTTTTCTAGATTCTTTAGAATTTGTTATGCAAGCGAAAGTTGATACCATTGCGGCACATAATTTGTTTTTGATGAAAGGAATTGAACTAAATAGAAAGCAAGAAAGAAACAAGTTTAAACTGTCTACTAAGTATAGACCGTCTTATGCATCTGCTTATGATATTATAGAAAATAAGTTTGTATGTGAAAGTGAAGAGATTGTCATATCTTCTTCGCATTTTTCTTTTGATGATTTTATGGATATTAGAAAAATATCTTTAATGTTTTACGCTATAAATTCCTTAGAATATTTCAAATTAGTTTTCAATTACCTTGTTGATAATAAGTTTAAAGTAATTCCGTTGTTAGATTCAATCATGAATCCATCTGAAAAACAACATAATAGTGAATATTTAACTTTTGTCAATGATTTTATAAATACTTCAAGCTCAGAACTCTTTGACACCCATGAAGATGTTTGTTCTCATTTAAGAGATCAGTTTATAAAAAATGATAATAAAGTTATTGCACCAACGCGACTGAATGTATACTTTTCATCACGATTAATATACAAAGAGGGTTGGTTTTCAAAAGTAATAAGACAATTTGTGAAACCAGAGTTAATGGATAATTATATGTCAAGAATATTTATAGATTTGATAACCCTATCAGAAAATGAATGGATAGATATTAAGCATCCTGAACTTAATAAAACAGTCTTAGTTTCTGAAGATACCTTAGCCTATCTAAATATTCCAGCCCCCAAAAAAAAAGCGTCTAAATACCATTTAAAGTTAACATCGTCTGAACGACAGCTAAAGAATATAGAAGGATATAATAAACAATACAGTTTAGAAGATGAAGATGACTCTTATTATTACAATGTAATGGATATTATTCAACCTAGAAAACAGTTGAGATATGAATGTATTGAGGTTCAAAATTTTGTATAAACAAATAAAAATCAAAACTTTATAAAAACATAAAGTCCTAACACTTCTTCAAAGAGTGTATAGTTAAAATCAGGAGGAAAAGAATGGCTGAAGAATTAGAAGTAAAATATGGACTTCCTGAAAAGGTTATATTTTGTAAAAACTGTGTAATGTCCAACCAAAGACCCTCATCAACTAGAGAATTTAAGCATTCACAAAAAACAAAGCACAAAACAATGAATATTGATGATAATGGTATTTGTGATGCTTGTCGATATGCTCAACATAAGGAAAAGATTAACTGGGATGATAGGGAAAACCAGCTATTGATGCTATTGGATAAGTATAGAAGAAATGATGGATATTTTGACTGCATTGTTCCAAGTAGCGGTGGGAAAGATAGTGGATTTGCTGCTCATATTTTAAAGTATAAATATGGAATGACCCCACTTACTATAACCTGGCCTCCAATTATTTATACTGATGTAGGTTGGAAAAATTTTAGAAATGGAATAGATATTGGTGGTTATGATAATGTTACCTTTAATTATAATGGTCAGATTCATGCCTTGTTAACACGGCTGGCAATTGAAAACCTTTTTCATCCTTTTCAACCTTTTATTCTTGGACAAAAATGTCTTCCTCCAAAAATGGCAACAAAATTTCGTGTGCCGTTGATTTTTTATGGTGAAAATGAGGCTGAATATGGGAATCCCATTGCAGAAAATTCAACCTCACTAAGAGATCAATCCTATTATACATTAAATAACCTTTCAGATGTCAGGCTTGGCGGTATATCTATTGATGCACTTTTTGAAAAATATAATTTAAAACTTTCTGATATACAAAATTACCTTCCAGCTAAACCTGAAGAACTTGAAAAAGCAAAGATTGAAGTACATTATCTTGGTTATTACTTAAAGTGGACTCCTCAGGAAGCATATTATTATTGCGTTGAAAATACAGGTTTTCAAGCGAATCCTGTTCGTGCTGAAGGTTCTTATAGTAAATATAACAGCTTGGATGATCGTATCGATGGCTTACATTTTTATACCACTTATATAAAATTTGGTATTGGTCGCGCATCTTATGAAGCCTCTCAGGAAATTAGAAATAAACATCTTACTAGAGAAGAAGGTGTCGCCCTTGTTAGACGGTTTGATGGAGAATTTCCAAGAAAATATTTCCAAGAAATAATGAATTATATTGGCATGAATTCAGATGATTTTTATCAACTTGAACAGCAATTTAAATCCCCACATTTATGGGATTTAAAAAATAATAAATTACGATTTCAAGTATCTTAGGTAACCCAAATTAGTTAACTATGGAAAAGAATAAATTAAAATTATTAATGATTCCAATTGAAACCAGTATTAAACAAGCTATGCAAAACCTTTCTAATACTGGTGAAAAAATTCTTTTTGTAGTTGATGATAAGAATGTACTTCTGGGAACAATTACTGACGGTGATATTCGAAAAAAAATTCTCATGGGCGTTTCACTTAATCATTCTGTGAAGCATATCATGCAAGTCAATTTTATTTCGTGTCAAGAAGAAAATCCTGACAAAATATCAAAAGCTGTTAACTTAATGAAGTCGAAACAGGTTGACCAAATACCAGTTGTTACTTCAAAAGGGGTTATCGTTGATGTTCTTTCTTGGATTGATTATATTGAAAAAAAAAGCAATGTCTATCCTACATTCGACAACTCAGTGGTTATCATGGCAGGAGGTAAGGGAACCCGGTTAGATCCTTTTACAAGAATTCTACCTAAACCACTTATTCCAATTCAAAATAAACCCATTATCGAACATATAATGGATAAATTTTATGAAAATGGTTTTCATAAATTTACTTTGATCGTAAATTATAAAAAAGAAATCATTAAAATGTATTGTAAAGAAAATTCTTTTCCTTACCAAATTGATTTTATAGATGAAGACCAATATTTAGGAACAGCAGGCGGATTATCTTTATTGAACAATGGATTCGATGATGCTGTATTTATTACAAACTGTGATACGATTCTTGAAGCCGATTATTTTGATATTCTCAGGTGGCACAAAGAAAAAATGAATATCATTTCGATTATTGGCACTCATAAAGAGATAACAGTTCCTTATGGTGTATTAAAGATGGCCAAGGGAGCGCTACAATCCATTGATGAAAAGCCCAAATATGATATTTTCATTAATACTGGTTTTTATATTATTGAGCCTAATTTTATTGAATTTATAGATAAAAATACATTTGTAAATATGGATAAAATTTTGCAAAAAGTTTTAAATAGCTTTCCTGAAAAAGTTGGAGTATATCCTCATTGGGGCAACTGGTTCGATATCGGTCAATGGGATGAATATAAAAAAAGTTTGCAATTCCTTGAAGGTAAATAAGTTAGATAGCATACAGATAGAAAACAGCCAAGATTATTTCAAACAAAACAAAAAAAAATCCTTTTGAATGGAATGTACTACTACAGCACTGCAGAAATAACGCCCCGGTTATAGTTTTCCTAAACCACTGAAAAATATGAATTTTGTGTCTTGAAAAACCGAGGCATTATTTCTGCCTTGCTGTACTACTGTCCTGTCTCGTAATTTCTTACCATAAAAACATTGATTTTAAAATGACCTAAATAATGGGTTCTAAATAATCCACTTAATTGGATTAAATTATTGATAAACATATATCTATCTACAATAAGAGGATTAACTATCACTGAAAAACCGGTCATTTCAAAATGTAGGTTTTGAAGGTAAAGAATTACGGGACAGGACACTACGTTGTTCTTGGCATTGCCGGAATTGTTCATTCATAGCATGTAAAAATTCACTTCCCCTAAACTGAACATACGACCGACCCCAATGCTTAAAAGTGCATTCCTCCTGTATGCGACGCTAGAGCGACGCATTATGCATTTACAAACAGGAGCGCTGGAATAAGCCTCTTGTATAGGCATATGCCCAATTCTTTCCTGTAAGAAACACTTTTTCAAATCTGCTGAAATTATGTATGAACATGCAATGAAAAAACATTATTAAATATTAAATGGTAATAATTAAAAAAAGGGAAGAGGTTCATGAAAGAGAGTTCTCAAAAAAATAAAATTATCTATCTTGCAGATTTGACTTACGATACAACTGTTATAGCTCTAGAGCATTTTCCAATTTCTGTTGGCTACATTGCCGCATATATAAATCAGCAATTCCCTGGTACTTTTGAAATCCAAATATTTAAATTCCCAGGTCTTCTATTTGATGCCATTGACAAGTGTTTACCTGATATTTTGGCAGTCAGCCATTTTCCTTGGAACAAAAATCTAGGAATTTACATTGCTGACTATTACTCAAGCAGAAAGACTAATGGATTTGTCGTTTTTGGTGGTGGTGAATTTTCATTTGAAAAGGAAAAACAGGTTTCATTTTTTGATAAACACAAAATGGTTGATATGTTTGTTATGTATGATGGTGAATTTGGTTTTGAAAAACTACTGGAGAAATACATTAAATACAATGGCGAGAAAAAGGACATACTTGATGGTCAATCGATTGATGGTTGTGTATATTGGCATAGAAAGCAAAAAAAGTTACTTACAGGAAACTGTACTAAAAGACCAGATGCCATAGATGATGTGATTCCATCTCCATATTTAACCGGCCTGATGGATCCTTTTTTTAATAATCCTCTTCTTACCCCAATGATTCAATCAACTCGTGGATGTCCCTTTACATGCACATACTGCTGGGCTGGCAATAAATATAATCGACACGTTCGCCATTTCAGCACGGAAAGAGTAATTTCTGAACTAGAATATATTGCATCGTTTAGAAAAAATTCTACAAATAAACTGCTAACTTTCAGCAATGCAAATTTTGGTATGTATCAACAAGATGAAATTATTGCGGAAAAAATTGTTGACCTCCAAGAGAAATATGGTTTTCCAGCTTCATTTTATACTCCATGCGGTAAGGACAATAAAAAACGAGTTTTTAGAATAATCAAAAAAATAAAAAATGCAGCAGCAATTGTTTCCGTTCAATCAACGGATTCAACCGTTTTAAAAAATGTCAACAGAAGTGTATTTAAGATTGAAGAATATAAAAGTATCGTTGATCTGTTTCATACTGAGGGTATACCCGTAGAAACAGAGATTATAGCGGGCATGCCTGGAGAAACGAAACAGACGCATTTACAAACGATTAGAGACTTGATTCATATGGGGCTGGACGAAATACACCCTTTTACATTAATGCTTCTAAATGGAACTGTTTTAAGTACAGATGATTCACAAAATAAACATCAATGGGATAAGCGTTTTCGGATTCTTCCCAGAAATTTTGGAAAATACAGGGGAAAAATATGTTTTGAAACAGAAATTATTGCGGTTGGATCAACTACATACACATTTGATGACTATTTATACTGGCGAGGTCTGCACGGCGTTCTGAGAATTATTTTTAACTATGCATTTTTTTCTGATTTTATTCAGTATCTAAAAGAAAATAAAGTGGATATGTTTGAGTTTTGTCTGGCATTCTATTCATCTGTAAAAGACAGTAAGGGACTTGCAGGAGAACAATTTCGATCTTTTTTACGTGAAGCTCATGAAGAAATTTGGAACACAGAAGAAGAGTTATACACATACTATTTACAAGAACAAAATTACCAAAAGCTTCTAACAGGTGAAAAAGGTGAAAACCTGTTAGGGAAATATAAAGTAATAACTGTTTGTGAACATTTTGATGCTTGGTGCGATTTCTTTTATACTGAATCTGTAAATTTTTTGTCGTCAAATAAAACACTTATTGATAACATCAAATCAGAATTATCTTGTATTAAAGATCATATTATGGGAAAAGCATTCAATATATTAAGTGATGAAACAGTTAAAGGTAAAACAATAGAAAGAACGATACAGTACGATATTGTCAAATGGCAAAAAGAAAAGAATAAGCCGTTGTCTGAATATAAATTCTCACAACCAATAACTGTAATTTATGAGTCCGATGAAGAAAGTAAGCGTACAATTAGTGAAATTTTAACGCTTCACCAAAAAGGAAAATCTGATTTATGGAAAGCGGTCGGAAGCAGGTACTATTTACCTGCATTGTTCAGAAAACCTTACTATACAATGCGTCAGACAGAGTATAATGATTAAAACTAAAAATAACAGTTATTACTGTATGTAAAATGTGTTAAGTATATTCTACGTACATGTGAGTTCGCTGTCATATTAATTAAATTTTTAAAGAGGTCGAGAATGAACTGGTCAAATAAATGGGTACTTGTAACAGGAGCTGTTGCATTTATTGGTAGTCATCTGACATAAAGATTAGTGGAGTTAGGTGCAAAAGTACGTTGTATGGTTCATTACAACTCATTGGGAAGCCGGGGTTGGTTGGATAATACTGAAATAAAAAATGATATTGATGTTATCAGTGGAGATATTTGCGATCATGATTGCGTCTAGCATGCTATGAAAAAAAAAGATATTGTATTTCATCTGGCCGCCTTAATTGCTATTCCCTATTCTTATGTAGCACCATCATCATATATTGCAACGAATATCAATGGTACTTTAAATATACTTCAAGCTGCCAAAGCAAATAATGTTTCTAAAATTATCAATACATCAACAAGTGAAGTTTACGGAACAGCTTTATATACCCCTATAGATGATAAACATCCTTTACAGGCTCAATCTCCGTATACAGCAACAAAAATAGGAGCGGACAAACTTTCCGAATCTTTTACTCTTTCTTTTAATAGTCCTGTTATTACAGTAAGGCCTTTTAATACGTTTGGACCGCGACAATCAGCTAGAGCTATTATCCCTACAATAATTTCACAATGTTTTGTAAATAAAAATATAAAAATCGGAAACTTGGCACCAACAAGAGATTTTAATTATGTCTCAAATACTGTTGATGGATTTGTTTGGGCTGCTTCTACAAGTAATACTATTGGAGAAACAATTAATATCGGTTCTGGAAAGGAAATAAGTATTGAGGATCTTGTCTACTTGATCAAGGAACTGGTGAAAAGTAATTCTGAAATAATTATCGATAAAGAACGACTTCGTCCTTTAAAAAGTGAAGTAAACCAGTTGCTTGCAGATAATACTAAAGCTAAAAATATACTTGGATGGGAACCAAAAATTACCTTAGAAGAAGGTTTGATAAAAACGATAAATTGGATGGAAAAAAATTTTCACAGGTATCGACCTGATGTCTACGCAACTTAATACCGATGAGATTATTCCTTTGTCTGAGCCACATTTAAGTGGTAAAGAATGGAAGTACATAAAAGACTGCCTTGATACAAATTGGGTTTCTTATTTAGGTCATTATGTGGATCGTTTTGAAATGAATATGAAGAAAGTCGTTCATGCAAAATACGCAGTTGCAACTCAAAGCGGAACAGCAGCACTTCATATAAGCCTAATCATTGCAGGAGTGAAACCTGAAGAAGAGGTGATCGTTCCAGCAATTACCTTTGTAGCACCAGCAAATGCTGTACGTTATTGCGGTGCGTGGCCTCTCTTTATTGACATTAATAAGAATAATTGGCAGATTGATATCAATAAACTTTCTGACTTTTTAAAAAAAAATACTTACTTTAAAAATAGTTATTTATACAATAAATCGACAAAAAGAAGAATAGCAGCACTTCTTCCTGTTCATCTATTGGGAGGTATGTTTGATCCAGAAGCATTGGGAAGTATAGCAGAAATGTATAACCTGCCTATTATTGAAGATGCTGCGGAAAGTTTGGGGGCAACATTTCAAGAAAAAGCCATCGCAGCCCCTTTGACATCTTCCAACCCACCAGTTCGTTTTATCGTTACCAGCTTTAACGGTAATAAAATAATTACAACGGGTGGCGGTGGAATGATATTCACAGATAATTATGAGCTATACAAAATGGCAAAGCATTTAACTACAACTGCAAAAGTAGATAGTTTAACTTTCTTTCATGACCAAGTTGGATACAATTATCGAATGACAAACATAGCTGCCGCAATGGGAGTTGCTCAATTAGAAAAATTGATGGAATATGTTAATACCAAGCGATCCATTGCAAAGCGTTATAAAATGGCTTTTGAAAATCTCTCAAAAATAGTCACACATAGAGAGCCTATAAACTGTAAAAGTACATTCTGGTTATATACAATAATGTTAGATCAGAATGCATTGTCAATAATTAAAGAATTAAACAAGAAAAAAATAATGGTACGTCCAATTTGGACCCCTCCTTATCGACTTCCATATTTATCCAATGACAGCTTTGCATACAAATGTGAATTTTCAGAGTTTTTTTATGAACATGCATTATGTCTTCCGTCAAGCGTTGGCCTTACAGAAAAAATGCAAGAGAAAGTCATAGATACATTGAGCGTGTATATATGATTTGCTGAAATATTTCGTTTCAATTGTCTTGCTGATTGACTAGCTTAAATATATGTGTATTAAAATAAATAGTTACAGGATATTAAATAAAGTTATTAAAATGGAATATAAAACAGAAATTACAATCCGTGAAGTTATTTTAGTATTATTTGAAAGATCCTGGGGTGAAGTTGACTGGATACTTCCTGTTTTATTTGAACTAAAAAAAATAAGACCTGAAATGCAAATCATTGCTTTATTTTCACCTTTGTGGGAGACTTTTAATAAAGAGTTAAATAATCGTACATTAAAATCAGAACTAACAAAAATAGTTGATGATATTGTATTTTTTAAAAATGAAGACTTAAATCAGATTAAAATAAAAAGCATAAATCATCCTGACCAGGTGCGAATTATTTTAAAACAAAGGAATGATACATCTTTTGTTTCTTCAGTTATGCAATCTTTTCCAAGTTCCAAAAATATTGCATTTCCAGACGGGCCCCAGTTCCATATACACCAGAAGTTTAATCATCCACGAATTTTTAACCTATGGAAAAAAAGATCTATCAAACATGACCTTATTTTACTTGACACTATTAATTATGTTCGAACCCAATGTGAAGAGATATATTATCCCAAAATCAGTGTTGTTGGATTTCCGAGGTTTGATAACTGGTGGGTTAAAAGATTAGTTTCAAGCCAAGAATTTCTTTCAAGTCCAGAACTAAAGAAACTATCTGAGTCAAAGTATCGCTTTTTTTTATTTGCAACAAGAGGTCCAACACGAGAATTTCCACTAGACATTTGCGAATATGTTACAGGATCAGTTGCTGAAATAATATTAAGAGATGAGTCGAATTTTTTATTTGTTAAGCCACATCCCAGGCAGAATATCACTCATTTAAAAGCTCTTCTCAGTAACTTCTTGAACCCTTCAAAATGGATGTTAAGCTCTCTTCATGTTATGCAGCTGGCAGTTATATCAGACTTTACGATATCAGTAACATCCACATGTTCCTTAGATGCTCTGGCCATTGGAAAGCCAGTTGTTGATTTTAATCAATATCTTAGTCCTTTGGAGTCATTAAACGTTAATAAAGAAGGTCGGATCAATTTTGCATTAAATGAAGCAGGATTGTGCATACCTGTAAGAAATCGAGAAGAGCTTGTTCGCCAAATAGACAATTATTTTAATAAAGGAAGCGATAAATCAGTATGGAAAAAGCAAATGGAAGTTTTCAAAGAATTATGCTTGCCTGGAGTTAATTCATCAAGAAAAGCTGCTGAAACCATTCTTTCTACTATTGATTCAAGATATTCATCAGAAGTCTATAGACCTTGGACTCCCCTTTCTTTTGAAAAACAATTTTTTTTTGAAAAAGATTTTAATTCAACAAGACTTCACTTTCAAATGAAAAGATTAAAAGCTTCAGCTATGCCTATAAGTTCAATAGTTTTAAAGGAATTAGCTCAGTTTTTTCATACAAAAATATTTATCACCACTGAAACCTTTAATGAAAACTTGGCAAGTGAAGCTGGAAAAATATTTAATACAGTTCATTACATTGAGCTAGCATCAGATTTGTATCAAGCTCAAGAATTGATGGAAATAAAAAACCAAAAAAACATCAACCTTTATCATTCTGCAAATTTACTTCAACTAATATTGCCAAATATTAACGAAAGAATTCTTTTCTTTTTAGGAGTACATGAAGGTCCCATGTTGACTTATAAATCTAAAACAAACACTTCAATTTTAGAGGAACTCAAAGTAATTAAGCAAAATAACATCAAAGATTCTATTATCTTAATTAATAATGTACGTTTTTTTCAACCAATAAAAACAGATGGTTTTGAGGTTGAAAACCAACCAGGTCTTCAGGAAGCTTTAAATTATATTATTGAAATAAACCCCAATTATCAATTTGCTATTTTAGGCGATATTGCAATTGCATATCCACATACAGAGTTTGTAAGCATTTCAAAAGGAGTAACTTGCTGCACTTTTAGCAGAATGTTTAATAACAATATGGATTTAAACTTTATTTTTGAAGTTGAAAAAACTATTATAAATGGCTTATCACAAGAAGAAAGATATGCAATTAAATCGCTTAAAGAAGATTATATTTCGTTAGAAGATTCCGGGGCAGGAGGACATTATCTTTATTGGAATGCATTGATGTTATATGGTGAAAATCGTTTTGCTGAAGCGAAGATTGATTTTTTGGATGCTTTTCAACATGGTTTTAAACATTGGAGAGTCTTGTGGTTTCTTGCTGAATCAGCAAAACTATCAGATGATATGAACCTAGCAAAAGAAGCTGCCCAAGCAGTTTTAAAAGTAGTTCCAAATTTTGAACCCGCCAGAAATTTATTAAAGATTTAGATGTTTACATCAAAAATCGACAATCTAAAGCCAAAGATTGAAATTGTATTAAATTAAATGTAAATAAGTTATGCTTTTGAGCATATGGTCATTGGGTCATTTGGTCAATTGATAAATGAACCAATAATAAAAGACTACCTTTAATATCATAACAGTTTTAATTTATTTAATTCAACAAATTACTTGGTAGTTTTTATTAGTTACTTATCAACTCACTTGCAAATATTAGCGAACTATTTCATAAGGAACAAATGGTTGGTGATATGAATCTTGCAAAAGAAGGAATAAGTGGCTGATGTTATAGTTGTTCCAAAAATAATTAAATGAAACCAATACTTATCATACAAGCAAGAATGTCATCTAATCGTTTGCCTGGAAAAATGATGATGCCAATTGGCAATATACCTCTTTTTAAATATGTTTATTACAGATGTTTACAAGTCAAGGTAATTGACAAAATAGTTTTAGCGATATCAACAGATAAGACGGACGATATCCTGGAATCTTCCGCTTTAAATGACGGAATACAAATATACAGAGGAAATCTTGATAACGTTTTAGAAAGATTTATATCATGCGCAAACCAATATAAAATGGATACTATAATAAGAGTTTGTGGTGATTCTCCATTTGTAGACATAGAATTGATAAATCGTTTTATGGCCATATTTATTGAAGATGATATTGATTATCTTTCTTTAAATAAAGAGAGTATTATCAGTGGACTTGACTTTGAAATTGTCAAATTGGCAGCTTTAGAAAAGGTTCAGACATTAACAACAAATCATGAAGATTGCGAACATGTAACACGCTTTATTAGAAATAATCCTGGCTTGTTCAAAACAAAATGGATAAATGCTAATCTCAAATTAGATCAATGCAATGCACTCACTATCGATACATATGATGATTATGTTTATTGTAATAAAATTAATGAAAAACTTAAAGATATGACTGGAAAAGATCGATTTGATTTTACAACAGGTGATATTTTTCATGCAATAATGAATATAAGTTAATTGAGGTATATAAAATGAAACATAATTTATTTCCAAAAAGGGTTGAGATTGAGCTATCCAGTAAATGTAATTTGTCATGTAGTTACTGTCCTAGGAGATTTATTGATAATTTGGACGGTTTTATGGAGTATTCTCTTTTTAAACGAATTATTAACGAAATATCAGAATATCCAGAAACAATACTTGTACTTCATCGACGAGGTGAAAGCTTGCTACATCCTCAGTTTGTAGACTTTTTAACTTTAATAAAAGATAAATTTAATAATGTCCAACTGGCTACAAATGGAACACTATTAAACAGAGAAAAAGCTGAAGCCATAATTC
>Ga0272440_1001026_pt1 | contig 23292 bp, 14 predicted proteins | sample SSMMMBAug17_FD_192440 | JGI IMG/M metagenome (GOLD analysis project Ga0272440, IMG submission 192440) | Marine sediment archaeal communities from Little Sippewissett salt marsh, Falmouth, MA, United States - SSM-MMB-Aug17 | ecosystem: Environmental > Aquatic > Marine > Wetlands > Sediment ...
CTCGAAAAATAAATTCCTCATTTACTTATGTGCCAAGAACGTGTAGGGGCGAACCTTGTGTTCGCCCATCGTACATAGGAACGAAAGCGTTATTAGTTCGAGGGCGAACACAAGGTTCGCCCCTACATCGGGCTGGCACATAAGTAAATGGGGAACTTATTTTTCGAGTATTCCTTAGCATGTGATGACCTTAGTATTATGTTCGTCGATCAAAAAAAATATGAGTTTGTTATTTTTCGAGTTTTCCTTTGTAAGAATAAGCCTGAATTGATTTTTGAAATAATTATCAAAATACATAGACTTATCAAAAACGTTACTCACAGGATCAAGCCACTGATTCAGCCAGTTCTTGACGTGCTTCAGTAGTTATTTGAACAATTTCTTGTCTTGCCTCAGCAGCAAGATCTTCAATTGTTTCGCGAGTATCTGCAGCCACAACTTTTATTTTCTCAAAAGCAATAATGCTGCTTTTAATCGCTGCCTTGGCAATTGGCCGGGCTGCTGAAGAAACAATTGGGATTACTACCGGTGCAAGCATAATTGCTGCCGCGCCTACTATGATGCTACCGCCTGTTTTTAATAAATCATCTGAAAAAGCCATTTTAAACCTCCTGATATTCGAGCGTATTCAGAGTTTTTTAATACGCACTGATAAAGTTTTTCGGATGGACTTGTTATACCACCGAGTGAATAAAGTCAGTTATTTATCATTTATCGTTTCTTTTCGCAACCTCATTTTTTTGTAAATAATTATTGTGAAAGCTTGTCCAATTCGGTTCTACCATGACGAACAATCTCACCTTCAATCATGTAAATGACCTCTTCAGCAATGTTTGTTGAATGATCTGCTAATCGTTCAAGATGTCGTGATATGAGAAACAGATTGATTAAATATCTGAGTTGCTCAGGGTACTGTTTCATGGTTTGCTTGATAGAACGATAGGCTTCATGCTTGATCTTGTCTACTTCATCATCCATCTGGCAAACATTAATTGCTAGATCAATATCCATATTAACTAGGGCGTCAAGGCTTTGCCGAAGCATCACTTTGGTTTTTTTAACCATCACTGAATAATCAAAAAAGAAATTACAGCCATGTGTTTCTTTAGACATGGTCATCACTCGCTGTGCAATATTGACAGCCTGATCACCAATTCGTTCAAGATCATTGTTAATCTTGATTACAGCGATTAAAAATCGTAAGTCAACAGCCACTGGCTGATATAATGCCAATGCTTTCAAGCACTCCTCTTCAATTTCTACTTCAAATTCATCAATTTCAAAGTCAGATTTTATTACTTTTGTGGCACTCTCAGCATTGCATGATGCAATGGCACTTGTTGCGAGATGGACTCGCTCCTCTACCTTTGATCCCAAAAGCAGGATCTGTTGTTTTATTTTGGCCAGTGCTGTATGAAAACGTTTGTTCATGTTTATATCCTTCATTCTAAGCTTGATTATATTAAGCTTAGGCTCTAAAGGTGAAAAAATGGGTTATTTTTATAAAAATAACCAGTTTTTATTCTTTTTCTTCTAATATAGTTTTATGATGGTTTTGTTAAGCTTGAATGAAACTATTGTTAGAATAAATGGGCATCTTTCATATTCCAGTTAACACTTTTCCGAGTACAATTTATCTTATGTAGAGACGCACGACTGTGCGTCTCCGATCAGAGAAAGGGAAAACATTTTTCCATCAACACCCCGCCATACTCTGGCAAATAATCAGGCAGCCTTTTTACCAGAGTAAAACCATTTTTTTTATAAAATGTATCCACATATTGTTCTTTTGAAACCAGTTGAATTCTCTGAATGTGAGGCATCTGTCTGTTTACAATAGAAATAAGATCATTCAGTAACAAGGAACCAAATCCCATATTTTGAAAAACTATCTCCACACCAATGAATATAATAAATAAAATTGTTCCATTGCTGCTGTGAAATTTTGAAAACTGGCAAATCTCCTCATATCTGTCAAATGAATGGATATTCCAGACACATGATTCAATATAACCGACAGGTGTTTGATTGGTGGTGACCACCCGAAATCCATCTGAAAACATATTTAGACGATCAACCAATGTGTGTCTATTGGCAGCATGATCACCTTCAATGGATTTTTCAATATGCATGATATCTGGCAGATCATGAATTTTTGCTCCGCGAAAATTTAGTGACACTAAATCAGTCCTTTGGTGCTTGGCATGCATGACTGGTCCAATTGAACGCTTTGGTGCAGAGCGCGTCCCAATCCTTTAAATAAGGATTCTGCTTTGTGGTGGTCGTTCTGTCCATACAAGATTTCCTGATGAATGGTCATTCTGGCATTCATGGTCAATGAATAGAAAAAATGGGGTATCATCTCAGTTGGGCAGGTGCCGATCATTGGTGTTTGAAAATGACCATTAAACATATGATATGGCCGACCTGATACATCAATAACTGTCCGGCTGAGACATTCATCCATAGGCAGATAGCAGCAGGCATATCGGGTGATACTTTTTCGATCTCCTAAGGCGTCATCTATGGCCTGTCCCAGCACAATGGCAATATCTTCTATGGTGTGATGCGGACAGATATCCAGGTCCCCCTGGCAATTGATATCCAGATCAAATTGTCCATGAAATGTAAATAGTTCCAGCATATGATCTAAAAAACCAATACCGGTTTGAATATTGCGCGTGCCGGAACCATCCAAGCAATATTTTAGCTGAATGTTGGTTTCATTGGTCTTACGATTTTGTAAACTGTTTCTCATAGGTTTTCCAATCGTACATTGATTGCCGCTGCATGGGCAAATAATTCTTCAAGTTCGGCAAATTGGACAATATCTTTGCCCTGGGCCATCAGTCGATCTTGGGTATAGGCAATGTAAGAGGAGTGCTTTTGAAAATCATGCACGCCCAGCGGTGATGCATACTTTGCGGCACCATTTGTGGGAAGTGTATGATTGGGGCCTGCAAAATAGTCTCCTGCTGGCTCTGATGACCATTGTCCTACAAAAATAGCGCCGGCATTGCGGATTTTGGATAGAATTGATGAATCTTTGACCAGCAATTCAAAATGTTCCGGTGCGATGGTATTGACCAGATCAGCGCCTTCATCAAGATCATCCACAATAATAATACGTCCATTATTCTGTAATGATTCAGCCATAATTTCTTTTCGCGGCAATTGAGGAATGAGCGTTTCTAGTCGAGCGGCAACCTGCCTGGCAGTAGTTTCAGAGACTGTGATCAGGGTGCATCGTGCATCTGGATCATGTTCTGCCTGAGAAAGCAGATCCCGAACAATGAACTCAACTGGTACATCAGTGTCATCGTGCAGGATCAATATTTCACTGGGGCCAGCAATGCTGTCAATGCCAACTATTCCAAAAACTTGACGTTTGGCTTCTGCAACATATGCATTTCCAGGGCCTGTTATTTTGTAAACTGGTGCAATGGATTCTGTCCCATATGCCAGGGCTGCTATACCATGTGCCCCGCCCACAGCATATATTTCATTCATCTTGAGCAATGCGCAGGTTGCAAGAATCAGTGGATGAGGTAAACCAGATTCTGATGGGGGGGATATGGCTGCAATTGATGGCACACCCGCTATTTGAGCGGGCACTGCATTCATGATGAGCGTTGATGGATATACAGCCCGCCCTCCTGGAATATATATTCCCACACGATCAATTGCTGTATATCGCTGTCCCAGTTGACTGCCATCATCAAATGTTTCTTTCCACGATTCCATGCGCTGCCTTTGATGAAAACGTTGGATATTCTCAATGGCACGTTCAAAAATTGAACGTGTCTGTTTGTCCATCTCATTAAGGGCTTTGGATAGAGCACTTTCAGGAACACGAAGTGATGTTAATTCAATCTTATCGAATTTTTTCGTGTATTCAAATAAGGCGGCATCTTTTTTATCTATGACTGTATCAATTATCTCTGTCACCCTGTTTTGAATTGTTTGATTGCGTGAGGTTCCCCGAGTATGATTGACCATAAATAATTTTTTATCGATAATTGGTATCATCGTTTAATTCCTTATTTATTCCTAAAAAAATTGACAGATATCTTTTATTTAATAACCACTTACTACAATGTTTACACTGACCTTATTAATTGTAAAATTTTACGTTTATTCATAATAACCAAGTACGAAGATTTTTGCAATAAACCTTATTTAACTATGGTCGAGAATGAAATACAATATTCATATACCCAGGGCGATTACTGATCACTGACCACTATGAATTTTATAGCAGCCATTGGTATAAATAAAATCATCATATGTTTCCATGCGTTGAATCTGATTTTGTTCAATTGCACAACGAAGTCTGAGCGAACAAGATTTAGAGCAAAATTCATCTGCTGAATTAAACATTCCCAGACAGTCCACAGTATTTGCTGATACTTGTTCCAGAATAACCGACTTTTTTTTCATGTATTTTCCATAGTTGTTAATTTGGCAAAATCTATCCTTATCCTAGTGAATTGCCAGACACTCAAGTAAATCCTGATGAATATATCCATTGGTGGCAATAATTTCAGACATATTATAATGATAGGATTGATCCGAAAAATTGGTAATATTTGCACCTGCTTCCTGGGCAATAAGCATACCAGCGGCGGTATCCCAGGGTTTGAGGTTTTGTTCCCAGAATCCATCAAACCGGCCTGAAGCCACGTAGCATAAGTCCAGCGATGCTGCACCCAATCGTCTGACTGCCTGTGCAGATTGTAAACAATTTGAAAAGCGTGTGATCAATGGATCAATAATTTCACGCAAATTATAGGGGAAGCCAGTAACCAGAATACTATCTGATAATGCTTTTGTTTGGGATATGGCTATGGATTGTTGATTATAGGTTGCGCCACAGCCTTTAATCGCACAGAACAACTCTTGCGCAACTGGATTGAAAACCACGCCAACAACTGGTTTTTTCTCCACAACAAATGAAATGGATACTGAAAATATTGGAATTTGATGGGCATAATTGGTGGTGCCATCCAGGGGATCGATAATCCATTCATAAGGTGTTTGCGTATTTTGGGTTCCTGATTCCTCGGCGATGATACCATGATCTGGATAGTGTTTTTGAATGATTTGTTTTACAGCTTTCTCGGATGCCACATCTGCCTCAGTTACAAGGTCGATGGCCCCTTTTTTGTGAATATTTTTGAGATTGCCATAATACCTGTTCAAAATTTCACCGGCATGATATGCGGCTGCTATGGCTACCTGATAAATGTTATTTAAATTCATGATTGTTTTATGCCTTTATTCAAGGGACTTATTTTTCGCGTATTCCTCGAAAAAATTGTTAGCTGGAACATGCCGATCATTCCTTACAGAAAAGTCATAGCATACACCTATTATCATCAGTCAGTCAATAATTTTTTCCCCAACTTGTGACTGTTGTTCACCAAAAAAAAGAAAAGTTACCAGTCATCAGTTTCCTTTTGACCAACGTTTCCTTTTTTTCTCAGTCAGGCGAATCGGCTGACAGCTTGTTGTGACAGCATCATACCCCAAAAATAAATTGATTTGTCTTTTCATTTCAGCATTGGGCTTGACATATAAGCTTTTGGGTAATGCCATAATCGTCTCGGTTTCATTGGGATTAACCAGGTGGAGAAACGATTTACAAGTGCCATTGAAGTCTTTAATTCTTTCATAAAGGTCTGACAGCATGTCCGCATTAATTCGAGACAGATCCAAATTTATATGAACTCCTGAAGACCATGTATTTTCAGCCTCTTCTAGAGGTACGATGGCATCAGCAATTATCTTTACTGATTTTTCGTTTTTTTGAACTTCTCCCTGAACAATAAGAGCCCGATCTTGTTCAAATAAATGAGAATATTTTAAGTACATGTCGGAAAAAACAACTGTTTCAAAAGAGCCTGTTTTATCTTCAAGACCTAAAAATGCCATTTGATCGCCCTTTTTGGTCCGAATTGGCTTTGTGGATGCAATGGCACCGCAGATGCGAACAGCAGATCCATGGGGTTTATTCGCCAGTGTTTCAGTATTGACATCAGAAAATTGTTCCATAACATCCTTAAATTTATCCAGGGGATGACCGGTAATGAAAAACCCCAGGCTTTCTTTTTCAAAATTCAGAAGCACTGAATCGTCCCATTCATCCATCTTTTTTAACTCAGGATAATTGATTTTTGCTTTCTTTCCACCAAACAATGTCAGTTGGCCACTGTGTTTGTCTTTTTGAGATTTTTGACCAAAATCAAGCGCATGTTCGAGACTTTCCATCATTTCAGAACGTTTTGCATTTGTTGATGCAAAGGCACCACACTTAATGAGATTTTCCACCACTCGCTTGTTGACACGTCTGAGGTCCACACGTTCGCAAAAGTCAAACAGGGAGACAAATTTTGATTCTTGTCGAGATTCAATAATTGCATCAATCGCCCCTTCACCCACGTTTTTAATTGCCATGAGCCCAAATCGAATTTCACCATCTCTGACAATAAAATGATGCATACTTTCATTAATATCTGGCGGCTGGATTTTTATTTTATGATTCCGGCATTCTGTAATGAATTTTAATACAGAATCTGTATTGCCCATTTCTGAAGACAGTAATGATGCCATAAATTCTACTGGATAATGCGCTTTTAACCAGGCTGTTTGATAGGCGATTAATGCATAAGCCGCACTGTGTGATTTATTGAAACCATAGCCCCCAAACTTTTCCATTAAATCAAAAATATGTTTGGCTTTTTCTTGATTCAATTTATTTTCAAGGGAGCCATCCATAAAGCGTTTGCGATGTTTTGCCAGTAATTCAGCAATTTTTTTACCCATTGCTTTTCGAAGATCATCAGCTTCAGACATGGAGTAATTGGCCAGGACTGATGCAATACGCATGACCTGTTCCTGATAGACGATCACCCCATAAGTATCCTTTAAAATGTCCTCTAGTTGTGGAAAGGGATATTCTACCTTTTTCAATCCATGTTTGCGGTCCACAAAATCATCAACCATTCCACTATCAAGTGGGCCAGGGCGATACAAGGCAACAAGGGCAATGATATCATCAAAACATTCGGGTTTTAATCGAATCATTAGTTCTTTCATACCACTGGATTCCAATTGAAACACACCGGTTGTGTCACCGCGTTGAATGAGTTTGAACGTTTTTTCATCATCCAGCAGCAATTGATCAAGATTGGGGCGTATCTTTCCTTGTTCTTCAATAAAACCAAGAGCTTGCTCAATAACTGTAAGATTTCTTAATCCTAGAAAATCAAATTTAACCAGTCCGATTTTTTCAACACACTTCATGTCGAACTGGGTAACAATTTCATCGTTTTTCCCTTTATACAATGGCAGATAGTTGACCAGTGGCCTGTCACCAATCACCACTCCCGCAGCATGGGTGGATGCATGTCTTGGCAGGCCTTCAAGCACCTTGCAGATATCTAATAATTCTTTATAGTTCTGGTTATTATCGGCCAATTTCTGAAGTTTGGGTTCTTCTTTCAATGCTTCTTTCAGTTTGATACCAATTTTTTCAGGAATTAGCTTGGCAATCATATCCACTTCATGAAGCGGTATATCCAAAACCCGACCGACATCACGAATAACAGCCCTGGTTTTCAAACTCCCAAAGGTTATAATTTGTGCCACATAATCGCCGCCACCATATTTTTCAACAACATATTTAAATACATCTTCACGACCTTCAATACAGAAATCAACATCAATATCCGGCATACTTTTTCGGGCAGGGTTAAGAAAACGTTCAAAAATTAAGTCGTATTTTAATGGGTCCAGGTTGGTAATTTCCAGGGCATAAGCAACCAGACTGCCAGCAGCGGACCCACGTCCAGGGCCAACAGGAACACCATTTTTTTTGGCCCATTTGATAAAATCAGAAACCACCAGAAAATAACCAGGAAAGCCCATATCTTTGATAACATCAAGTTCATTTTCAAGACGTTGTTTATAGATCGTTTCATCCAAATCAGGGTTGTTTTTTCGTAAGTCTGCAAGAATTGTTTCCAGGCCTTGATGCGCCATTTCATCAAGAACGTCATCAGGCGTTTTGTCTGGACCTGTATCAAAGACTGGAAAGTGGTAAGTGTTCATATCGAATTCAATATGACATCGACCAGCAATCGTGCGAGTATTCTCAATGGCATTTGGATAATCTTTGAAGGATGCGACCATTTCATCTGGTGATTTAAAATAGAGTTGATCGGTATCAAACTTGAGCCGGTTTTTTTCATTCAATGTTTTGCTGGTTTGTATGCACAATAAGACATCATGGGCATTGGCATCACTGCTTGAAAGATAGTGACAGTCATTGGTAGCAACAAGGGGAATCCCAAGCTTGTGGTGCATTTCCAACAACCCCTGATTGACCTTCTCCTGGGCAAGTATCCCATTATCCTGAACTTCTAAAAAAAAATGATCCTCACCAAACAGATCTAAATAGAATTGTGCTTTTTCATAGGCAGCATCCCACTTGTTTTCAAGTATCAAATGTGGGATTTCGCCATGAAGGCATGCAGACAAGGCAATCAATCCCTTGCAGTGTTTTTGTAATAATTCGGAATCAATTCGTGGCTTATAGTAAAATCCTTTGGTTTGAGCGATTGATGACATTTGACACAAATTCTTGTAACCTTCTTCATTCTCAGCCAACAACACCAGATGGCGCATACCCGCTTTATCCATTGGTGATCTTAATGATAAAGACCGGGGAGCAATGTAGCATTCACACCCAATGATTGGTTTAATCCCGGCTTTTTTTGCTTTTTCGTAAAATTCAATAGTACCGAACATGGTACCATGATCAGTAATGGCTACAGAATCCATTTCAAATTCTCGGGCTTTTTCGACTAAATTGTCGAGTCGAATGGCACCATCGAGAAGACTGTATTCTGTGTGAACGTGCAGGTGTACAAATGGAGACATAGATGACCTCAATTTATATATATATAAAAAATTATTTGTTATTATTATTGTGTAGCATTTCTGAGGCAAGTCGTCAATAATCTTAATCATGGAATCAAATAAGTGTAAGCCAAATTGCCAGTCAAACTAAAATCAAGTCTATGAGTAAAACCAATGGATCAGAACCTGATTGTCTTGATTAATGGTTATTTGAAGATGTGACGTTATGTTCCTATTTTAGCAGCCCTTTTTTCTTCCAAAAAGCAATGGCCCCAGGATGAAGTGTTGTCACCACCCCTTTCAACCCTTTTTTTGCTGTTAATTTTTCACTAACATATGGGCTTTTTTTGAACATTGCCAAACCCTTAGGGCTGTAAATAAAATATGAAAGTTTTGCGACAATTTTTGAGGGTACGCTCTTATGCGCAATTAATAGCGCAGAATCTTGAAATGTTTTTATTTCTTTTTTTACCTGATGATAAGTATTTTCAGGAATACTACATTCTGTGTAATAGGGATACTTGCTAAATATGTTTCTCTTATCAAGTGCATTATAGGTATTTAGCAAAGTGATGGTTGATTTTTGGGATGCGAAGGTAATCGACGGATTCGGAAAGCTTGTAAATAACCAAAATGCATTGACATTTCCTTGAATGAATTCATCAACAATTTTTTGATATGATTGATAATAGGGTGTGATATGATTCCACATGTCCATTTCCCGAAAAAATAATTCAGCAGTATCTGCTGCGCCTGATCCTTGATTGCCCATCCCAATTTTTAATCCTTTGAGTTGTTCAACAGATGATATTTCTTTATCAACCTTAACTGCAAGTTGAGCGGCTGCACCATATAGATAGCCTACTGCCATGATGTTATGATATTGTCGAGAGTCACCTCGCAAAAGCCCCTTTAGGGCTTGATATACATGACCAGAATAGGCAATTGCAAATTGTACTTCATTTTTTTCAACTTTCTTTACGTTATCAATTGACCCAAAAGACGAAACACTCTCAATATTAATATTTCTACCGGACCCTATACTTGAAATAATCTTTGAATAAATGATAAAAGTACCGCCTTCAGGACCGCCAGCTATCTTATAGACCTGAGCCAGTGTATTTATTGCAAGCAATTCCATGATAATTACAATTATTGCAATTGACTTGGCTAAACATTTATAGAAATACACGATTAAACTCCTTGTATGTCTGTCTTACGAACAGACTTAAAAAATAAATAATTTTTTCCAGAGATGTCCTCGGTGACCCAATTTTTTGGGAATGCTCCCTTTTTCACTTTAAAAGGATTATTGATAGCAAAACTATTACCAAAGTTCAATCAAACTGGTATATTTAACAAAAAATTAACTAAAAAACACTCTAGAAATAAATTCAATTAAGCGATTTTATGTCATGTCAAGAAATAAGGATCGTGTCCCCGGAATTCAGTCTATTTTGGTTACACTCAAATACTTTTGTAATGCATGTCACAATTGACCCCATAATAAGAAATATATTGCATTGCTTATGTTGTTTGTGCTATTAAACAAGAAATCATAAGTCATCGGCTGAACATGTTCGAGTTGTTGCGTGGAAACGAGAAGGAAAAATCTATGCCAGGTGAAACCCAATATATAATGATGACACGAAGACTGATGACTCCTTATTTTTCATTTGAGTGTAACCAAAATAGACTGAATTCCGGGACACGATCCTTATTTCTTGACATAAAATCTTAAAATATAACATTTTATATCAAAAAATAAGGTCATGTCCCCGGAATTCAGTCTATTTTGGTTACACTCTTTTTGTTTTTGACAAAACGCTTTAGGGAGACTGTTTTCCTTTGGGGATAAGATCTCAATAAATCAATTCCCTGGGTTATATTCATTCGCCCTTTCAGCGCTGAGTTACCCATAAATATAATAAATAGTATGAAGGGAGATATAACGTGTTTGGAATAGGTATGCCAGAACTTATCATTATTTTGGTAATTATTTTAGTCGTGTTTGGTGCCGGTAAATTGCCTGAAATTGGATCAGGAATCGGTAAAGCCATTCGTAACTTTAAACAAGCCACGAATTCTGAAATAAATAGCGGGGAAACAGATCGTATTGAAAATGCGCAGACTGTTTCTTAGTAAACCTTAGGAATGCTCTAAAAAATTACTTCCCCATTAGTAATATTGTTCGTTTTGAGGTGAATGTACTGTAAAGACGTAACCTGCTACTTCACTACGCGTCCTTTCTTTTTTGTACGATCGATTAAATGAGGATGTTATATTAGAGCATTCCTTAACAAAAAGGAGATTTTTATGAAAATCTTAAAAATTGATCACCTTGGCATTGCAGTCAATAGCATTGATGAAGGCAAAAGTTTTTGGACAGATGTTTTGGGCCTTGAATTTGAAGGATCCGAAACAGTTGAGGCTCAAAAAGTAACCACTGCATTTTTTCCGGTTGGAGAAAGTGAAGTTGAACTGTTAGAATCAACTGCGCCTGATGGGCCTGTTGCGAAATTTATTGAAAAGAAAGGCCAGGGAATTCAACATGTTGCGTTTCGTGTGGATAATATTGAAGCTGCACTTGAAGAACTTAAAGAAAAAGGAATTCGGCTGATTGATGAAAAACCCAGAATGGGTGCCGGTGGCGCAAAAATCGCTTTTTTACATCCTAAAGCAACTCAAGGTGTGCTTGTGGAGCTTTGCGAACGCTCATCCTGATAAGGAGGTTTTATGCAAAAAGAACTACATTTAACAAATGATTTTCCTCCCCATTCATATGAACAATGGTATGAAAATGTTGAAAAACAACTCAAAGGCGCTCCTTTTGCCCGCCTTGTAAAAAAGACAATTGAAGGTATTGATATTTCTCCCATGTATTTTCAAAAAGATGTGGAAAATATCCCGCATGCAAATGCTTTTCCAGGTTTTTCTCCATATGTGCGGGGGTGTTCAACTACTGGCGCCATCTGTCAATCGTGGCATGTGGCGCAGGAAATTATTTATCCAGACCCATTTCTAACCAATGAAGCCTTAAAATACGACCTGAAACGCGGGCAAACAGCAATCAATCTGCCATTGGACAAAGCATCCAAAGCATTACAGGATCCTGATAAGGAGTCTGTATCAGGTGTGGGTGAAGGGGGAATCTCAATTACTACCTATGCCGATTGGGCCCTGGCATTGAATGGCATTGCAATCAATCAAATCCCCATTTTTATTCAGGCCGGGGATTCTGGGATTGCTATCACTGCCATGCTCATGGCGTATGCAAAATCTCAACAGTTTCAGCTGTCGGATATTGAAGGTTGGATCGGTGTTGACCCCCTGGGAATGCTGTCGCAAACCGGTGCCTTGACCACCTCCTTTGATATCATTTATGATGAAATGGCTGTCCTTACTCAATGGGCGAATATCAATACACCAAACTTGAAAACAATCAGCCCATCGGGATTACCTTACCACAACAGTGGGGGATCAACAGTGTGTGAAACTGCCTTTATGATGGCCACTGCTGTTGAATACATTCGGGCACTTCTGACACGTGGATTGCCAATTGATACCATATGTCAATCAATGGTTTTTCAGCTGGCAATTGGCAGCGATTTTTTCATGGAAATGGCCAGGCTCAGAGCTGCCAGACTGGTCTGGGAAAAGATTGTATCTGCCTTTAAAGGCAATAAACAGTCTCAACAAATGACCATTCATGCCCGCACATCAACATACAATAAAACCAAAACAGATCCCTATGTCAATATGCTCCGCGTCACAACTGAGGCTTTTTCAGCTATCTGTGGAGGCTGTGACAGCCTTCATGTTGAGCCATTTGATGCACTTTTGGGCTTACCCACAGCCTTTTCCAGGCGCATCGCAAGAAATGTTCAGATTGTGCTTCGGGATGAAAGCCATTTTAAGCATCCCATTGATCCATCCGGTGGCGCCTGGTATGTTGAAAACTTGACAAATCAACTGGCCCAAAAAATTTGGAAACAATTTCAAGATATTGAAAAAAATGGGGGCATGACTGCTTCACTTGAAAAGGAGATGGTCCAAAATCATCTAAAGGCAAAGGCTGATGAACGTCTGAAAAATATTTCATCTCGAAAGACTGTCATTGTGGGAACCAACAAATACCCCAATCTGACAGAAAAGCCGCCAAAAGTAAATGTGCCTGATATGAAAGCTGTGGCAAAATCACGCTCAATTAAAGTGGGACAGTTTAAAGACAGGCGAAACACTGATGACCTGATGGCATCATTGGAAGCTGTTCGTAAAGCACGCAATGAACAGAGCAGTGAGTGGTTCTCACAGGTCATTCAAGCAGCGGGTACAGGCGCATCATTGGCTGAAATCACACAGGCCCTGCGGGTAAGTGGGAAACCATCTGTTCAAATAAAGCCAATAAATATCCATCGCCTGGCCGAGCCATTTGAAAATCTCAGATATCGAACACAAGACTATGCACACAAAACTGGAAAAGCACCGGCTGTATTTCTGGTCAATATGGGGCCCATTCCCCAGCATAAGGCACGGGCTGACTATTCAACAAACTTTTTTCAACTGGCAGCCTTTGACGTTTTGGAAAACAAAGGTTTTCAGAATATCGACGATGCTGTGACTGCCTTTCAAAACTCCAATGCGCGTATTGCTGTAATTTGTTCCACTGATGACACATATCCTGATCTTGTTCCAGAACTGGCCCAAAAAATAAAAGCACTTTCAGCCCAAAATATCGTGATTGTGGCAGGCTATCCCAAAGCGCATATTCAAAGGTTTCAGGAAGCCGGGGTAGACGACTTTATTCACATCAAATCCAATGCCCTGACATTTTTAGAAAACATGCAACAACAAATGGGGGTGATATCATGACAATGCCTGACTTCACAACAATGGATTTTTCAACATCCACATCAACCACAACAATGGACGACTGGAAAAAATCTGCTGAAAATAATGAATGCGGCACAATAGATGACATGGTCTGGCGAACGATGGAGCAAATTGATGTCAAACCATTGTACACCAATGATGATATTAAAGACACCGAACATATTCAGTATGCTGCCGGTATTGCACCTTATTTGCGAGGCCCTTACGCCACAATGTATGTGCAGCGCCCCTGGACAGTTCGCCAATATGCGGGCTTTTCAACTGCTGAAGAAAGCAATGCTTTCTACCGAAGAAATCTGGCTGCTGGACAGCGTGGCCTTTCCATTGCATTTGATCTGGCCACACATCGGGGCTATGACTCTGATCATCCGAGAGTTGTAGGCGATGTTGGTAAGGCCGGGGTTGCTGTGGATTCTATCCTGGATGCCAAAGTGTTGTTTGATGGTATCCCTTTGGACAAAATGTCAGTGTCCATGACCATGAATGGTGCAGTTTTACCGATCATGGCTTTTTATATTGTTTCAGCAGAAGAGCAGGGGGTTTCTCAAGAGCAACTTACCGGGACCATTCAAAATGATATCTTGAAAGAATATATGGTTCGCAATACCTATATTTACCCGCCAGAACCATCCATGCGGATTATATCTGATATTTTCAAGCATACATCACAGCAAATGAAAAAGTTCAACAGTATCAGTATTTCCGGCTATCATATGGAAGAAGCCGGAGCAACATCGGATATAGAACTGGCTTATACCCTGGCAGATGGACTTCAATATGTGCGCGCTGGTATTGATGCGGGTATGGATATTGATGCCTTTGCGCCCCGGCTGTCATTTTTTTGGGCCATTGGCATGAATTATTTTATGGAAATTGCTAAAATGCGAGCTGCCCGAGTACTATGGGCCAAAATAATCAAGCAATTCAATCCCAAAAATCCCAAATCAATGGCTCTGAGGACCCATTGTCAGACCTCTGGATGGAGTTTGACCGAAGGTGATCCATTCAACAATGTTGCCCGAACCTGTATTGAAGCCATGGCGGCGGCACTGGGACATACACAATCCATGCACACCAATTCTTTGGACGAAGCCATTGCTTTGCCAACAGATTTTTCAGCCCGCATTTCCAGAAACACCCAATTGCTATTACAGGAAGAAATTAATATCATTCGTCCAGTGGATCCCTGGGCAGGATCCTATTACATGGAAGCCTTGACTGATGCCATTATTAAACGTGCATGGACGCATATTCAAGAGGTTGAGGATCTTGGCGGGATGGCCAAAGCCATAGAGACAGGCCTTCCCAAAATGCGTATTGAGGAAGCGGCTGCAAGGCGTCAGGCCAATATTGATTCAAATCAGGAGCGAATTGTGGGGGTTAATGCCTTTTGCCTGGAACGTGAAGATGCCATTGAAACCCTGGAGGTTGATAATACAGCAGTTCGAAACAATCAATTGGAACGACTGGCTCAACTCAAGCGGGATCGAGATGATACACGCGTTAAGGAATCCTTGAACGCTATTACAAAACATGCGGAATCCGGCACTGGTAACTTGTTGGAATTGTGTGTTGACGCCGCAAGATCCCGCGCCACACTGGGGGAGATTTCTGAAGCCATGGAAAAAGTGTATGGCCGACATAAAGCCACGATTCGATCAATTTCAGGCATATACAGTGCTGAATTTTCTGAAAAAATGGAAATTGAGCGTGTCATCCAGATGTCACGCGATTTTGAAACCCGCGAAGGTCGCCGGCCAAGAATACTGGTTGCCAAAATGGGGCAGGATGGCCATGATCGGGGAGCAAAAGTTATTTCTACTGCTTTTTCAGATATGGGCTTTGATGTTGACATTGGCCCATTATTTCAAACACCTGAAGAAACAGCCTTTCAGGCGGTTGAAAATGATGTTCATATTGTGGGATTCAGTTCTCTGGCTGGGGGTCATAAAACATTGCTGCCCCAATTGGTTGAAGAGTTAACAAAACTGGGACGCCCAGATATCATGATTGTTGTGGGCGGTGTCATACCCGCAGCAGATTATGATTTTTTACTGAAAAATGGTGCCAGTGCAATTTTTGGACCCGGTACTGTTATACCTGTTTCTGCACAGAAAGTCCTGGAAGAATTGAATCAGCGATTGAGTGAATGAGCGATTGAGTAATTGTATTGATGGGCGTAGATGATTTCTTAGCCCTGAAAGAGCGTAACATACCAGCCAAGGGCTGGTATGTTACGCCCATTTAAACCGGACGCATTATTTAATTAAGAGTAAACCTTCTTTCTTGTCTCCCCAAAACTTTCAAAACATGAACTTCACCATCTTCCACACCACAAGAGACCGAAATTCGGCCGGAATGATCCAACTCAGTATAATTAACCTTGTTACCATCACACATAACATCAAAGCCATTTTCGTAAGAATACGCTACTGGAACAAAAAGAATATGAGATTGCCCTGTATCAGTGTAAGTAAAGTAAACTGTCAGTTCCTGGGTTGATCGGTTACATCGAATGCTCTGTATTCTGCCACTGATTGCCTGTGGATACGCTCTTGCTGTATCGCGTGCCACAGAATCTCTCAGTACAGGGGTGTTGTTATCATCATAATCATAAAAACCCCAGGCATCTTGACTGTTCTCTTTCCAAACCCATTGAGCAGTATGAAATACGAACTGATCTGCCATATTCATGACAACATCCATTGTGGCGGCATAATCAGGATCCCGATGATTGAACCCAAATTCTCCAATCATCAATGGGGCATTGAACGTCCTGGCTTCAAAAATAGAATTCATGACATTGCTAAATATTTCAGGGTCTGCTGGATCTGGATTTCCAGTTGCTATAAAATTATTGATATACAGGTGCGGCGCATAAACTGTTCCATCGGTTGTCCAGGGAATGGGCTCTGGAATAATCGCCGAATAGGCAGGCCGGCCATCTGCTGATGGATAATTCTTGCTGACATCTGGCTCAAAGAAGACCAGCTTTTCAGGTGCTACTTTTTTTAGCTCTGAAAAAGCGCTCACATAAAAGGCATGAAGTTTACTAATATCACTTTCTGTAAGTTCAGTATGCAGCAGCCAAGGCTCATTAAATACTTCCATGCCGAGCACTGCTGAACTATTCTTGAATTTGGCCATCACATGACACATGGCACCAATAAAATGATCCTGCAAGCCTTTACCTGTTGCAGGGACAATGCGATTGTTCCAAAAACTCACAAACGCTTTTTGAACCTGTTCAGAAGTGCGCAGGGAAACTAAATCCTCCAGATGGTCAGCACTACCGGTATAGGGATTTGATGGTGATGGAAGGACTGCCCACAAAGGAGCCCCATCTTCACCAATTTCTTTGCTGTAAGCATCCTGATGCATATCCAGCAAAACATACACCCCCGCCTGTTCACACAAATCAACGACAGTGTCAATGGCATTGATATAGTCTGAAGAGTATGTGTTGGGAGAGGGTTCAATGCCGCTCCAGTTGATTGGCAGGCGCAGGAAATTGAATCCAATTTTTTTCATGGCTTCAATATCATCAGCACCAAATGGTGGAATGGGTTCAAGGGGCGGACGACCATCATCAAAAGTAACATCAAATATCCCCTCAATGCGAGCATTGACACCGCGCAAAATAATTTCTCGCTTACTATCCAAAATGGGGTGATGATTTTTAGGGGCTTTGAATGGCGGTGACACAATGGTAATAATATAGTGTCTGTCTTCAGGTGAATTGGTTATTGCCATGCGAGAACCATTGGAAAAAATTATTTCAACATCACCAGATGCTTCAATTTTGTATGCATTATCCAGAGGAGTGATATCTACACTTTCTTGATTGACTGTGACTGTTGCAGTAGTATTTTTATCCATATCCCCACTATGGGAATACACCAAAGCTGTACCATCAACCATTGTAAAACTACCATTTTCTCCGGAAAACACTTCAATATGAAGAATATTATTATCACTGGGATCAATAATATCAGGATTATCAATCACATTCAATGTTTCTACAGCAGGATCAAGGCGTGGAATAATGCTGCCAGCTTTTGAAAATACAGGGATTTCATCCAGTTGGGCTTCAGCAATAATGGTTTGCGGGCCTATGAATCGTTCTCTTGTTTGAATGTTATACCAGGTCCCTTTTGGCAGATACACTGGCCGGCTGGTTTCTTGTGGATTGATTATGGGCGCTACCAGTAGTTCATTGCCAAAAAAGTACTGGAACATTTCATTGTAAGGTCGTACACCGCTGGCCTGTCCTGAAAATGTCTTAAAGACCGCATTATCTGGAATACCATTTTGAATATTGGGATCATTGGGGTATAGCAAAATCATGTGACGCATGATGGGAAGGCCTGTTTCAGTTGATTCTTTGGCATATGTTTTCAGGTATGGAAAAAGGGCAATGTGATCTTGTGCAAATTTTTTCCAGGTGGAGATGGTTTCTTCATCATATTCTGGATGGGACAGATTGACAGGATTGGGCGCTGCATAGCGCAGAATCAGTTTTGGAATATTCAGGTTTTCTGCTGCCAATGCATCCACAGGCGCATTTCCTGCCTGTTGGCGGATAGCGGTTTCAATGTCTTTCCATGTGCCATATGATGTATCCACCAGGTTGCCAATAGCAGATTGAATGATATCAAGAGCAGTTAAAGCATCTGCTGAAAACAGTGCTTGAAACGATTCTTCGGCAAACTTTGCTGTTAAGGCAGCGATAGTATCACTGGTAATGGTAAAATTGCCTGGATTGGGGCCACCTTCAAAAGACCAGTTTTGTCCATAACGTGAACCATGATGGGTTCTCATCATGGGGGAATATGCACCAATGGCAGCCCATCGTAAGAATAGTTCTTTACTGGATATGCCATCCCAAAGTTCTGATTGAAGATTTGGCGGTAACATGCTGGCAGTTTCTTTTGGCAGATCATGAATTTGAGGGGTATCAAATGATGAATACCCGCCAATGTCATGGCCAAAATACGAAATACCACTTAAACCTAAATTCAATCCCATTGTGATAACACTGGCCATGCCATCAAGACGATCCCAGTTGGTATTTTGATCCCCGGCCCAGAATGCAGGTGCATATTTTTGAGAACCGGTATAACCGGATCGGACATAAAACAGGTAATCGTCCTTAATCCCTTCATCAACCAGTGTGTCCCATATTTCACGATTGGCTTTCTGCCAGAGAAGAGGGTATTCGTTGTGAACTTCCGGTGCAGTTCGGCCATCGGCAAATACAGCGTCAAAGGGCACCCATTCGCCAAAGTCAACCATTGCACCATCCAGGCCGATAGTGGCAGCCTGTCGTACATAATTTTTGTACCAGTCCACTGCTGCGGAATTTGTTAAATCAAGTCCGCCCCCAGGTGGTGGAATCAATGGCGGAACAAGCATTTTGCGCATGCTGCCTTCTGGATTCAGGAAAAAGTATTTATTATCATTGGCAGCCTGCCATTTTTCTGTATTATGCCCGGGAGTTGTTACCGGGTTGGGAATAAATGGACTGAAATACCCCAGAAATTTGAATCCATCCTGGTGCAAATCATTGATCATGGTCCCAAGATTGGGATATTCGGTTGCTGAGGCATCCCAGTCATGGCTGAGACGAAATCCTGTTAGCTGAGAACCAATACCCAGCCAGTCTTCTGTCCAGATGACTGTAGATGGTATCTTGTTATCCCGAATCAATTGCGCCACGCGACGCACATTGTCTTCCCCGCGAACAGCATCGTTCATTGGGCCGAAAAACCAGTCCGGCGGCATTTCTGGACGACCTGAAATGGTTGTGTATGTTTTCAACAAATCAATAAAATCATTACCCGAAAAAAGGTAAAAACTGGTTTCATTGTGCCAGGTTTCCAGACGCCAGCTATCTGGATGGTTATCAGTACACATTTCAAACAATGAGCGATAGGTGGTATCCAGCAATATGCCATAGCCTTTGGAACTCATGAAAAAAGGAATTGGAATTTGATTATCATAAGGATGTCCTTTTAATTCCATAAAATTTGATGGCTCTTGTTCTGTCACTCTGCCCAAAAGTTGTTCTGTTACCCAGATTGGAATGCTGCTGCCCCGATGTTGAGTGGTCCATGTAGGGGATCCAAAACCATAAAAACGCTCGTCTGAATCACTGGCAAATGAGCAGGATACATGATTGGCATTTTCAGGCACTTTAATGGTAATTTTTAAGACATTTGGAAGGCTATGTTTTGCCACAGTTATTTGTGCCTGCCCCAGATTGTCAGCATTGGCAATGGTGACTGAAATGCCATCACCTTGTGCTAAATATCGGAGATCAACTGCTTTAATGCCTGTTATCCAGGGGGATTCGGTTTCACTGGCAACACTGAATTTTTCATGGCCCAGAAAGCCGCCTTGCACTGTACCGGCAAGGGGAAGCATGGGTTTAATTTCAGCATTTCGCCACATGACACCGCCATTTGTCAAAAAATCGCCTTTGCTTTTCAACATTAAACCCATCATGGCATTATATATTGAAAAAGTGCCATTTTTTTTCATGATAACTGTTAAACCATTGATTATCTCGTTTTGAATTAATGGGGAGCCATCACCTTTTTGAACTGGTTTTGAGGGTTCTAGAACCGGGCCCATTGTGACTGACCCTTGAATGGGATAGGGTTCTTCAAGAACCATAGTCCATGTAGAATCAACTCCTGAAATGCTATAAGTATTTTCTGTGCTATTCAATTCAAAGACATAAGGTGATTCCATGGGCATTCCTTCAATCCCCGCAGTGCCGGTTGCAGTAAAGGACATGCCGGTGTCAGTAAAGGTTGCAGGAATATCATTAAATGAAAAGAAAATGGTATTTTGAGCCCCCAATGCCCTTATAGAACAGGTGCCCTCCCCGGAAACACTTGCAGTATCATCAGTCTTTGATACGTCCCATGAAATTTTACCTTTTGTTGAATCAAGCCTGGCTTCCCAGTGATTTGAATCTCCGCCAGTAATACCACCACCGCTGACGAGTGTGGAATCAAGTTCACCAGAGAGAGTGTCTGTGCCCAGCGTGCTTTTCCATTGATCACTTTCTACTATAATCTTGTATGTCCCTTCACCGCTATCAAATTGAAAGACATATTCTGAAGTCATGGCGGGCATTTCTTTTATCTCTGCTGTTCCGCTAGCTTCGAATGATACATTTTCACCTGAAACTGTCGCTGGTATTTCTTTAAAAGGAAAGGATGCGGTAAGATTCATATTCATTGCATTTACAAAATAGGAACCTTCTCCAGAAGCATTGATGCCTGTGTCTGTTTTGACAAGAGACCAGGTAACAGTGCCCAGACTTGTATCCAGGGTGCTTGACCAGTTTTCTACAATACCTTCAGGAGTGTCTTCATCCTGGTTTGAAGAGCAAACCGATTGATCATCACGAATATTGGTGGGCCTGTCAATAGTGCCATATTTATCCTTGACTGCTTTGACAATGCCTTTGTTTTTGATAATGTCGGCATAAACATGACCGGCTTCAGTGACCTCTCGGTTTACCTGTTTGTTTTCATAATCGAAATTGACTTTTACCAGACCAAAATGTTGACCATACCCCCGCTCCCATTCAAAATTATCCATGAGCGACCAATGTAAGTAACCAATCACATGATATCCATGGTGGATGGCTTCACCCATTTTTTCAATCATATCGACTACGAATCCTGGGCGGTCAATATCGTTGTCAGTGCCATTTTCAGTAATCATAATTGGCAGATTTTTTGTGTTGCCATTTGTGTCGGTATAGCTGCCATATTTATTAGAATAGAATTCGATAATATTAAACATTCCCTGAGGATAGATTTCCCATCCCAAACAATTGTAATTATTGCCTAATAAAAGGTCGCTCATTCCACCTGTGGCAGATGTATCCACTGGGAATCCTTGAAAAAAATCAAACTCTTGTGGATCAACGCCCATCATGCCTGAAATATCCTTGACAGGAACAATATCCCTTCGTGCATAGTAGTTAAAGCCAATATAATCAACCTTTGGAAAGTTATATGTTTCAGTGAGGTCTTTATCATAATGCTGATCCAAATCACTATCCAATTGGCCATAAATAATTGCATCCCAGATCATTTCATTCCAAAGAAATTGCATTTGTTGATAAGCGCTCTGATTAACCTCTTCCCTTCCAGTGGGACGAAAAACAACATGGTGTTTGGAAATGGATATCATGGATGATTGCCCATCGCCATCAATATCCACTGTGTCTTTTTCTTTGATTGCATCATACATCCGAATATGTGCCCGGATAATATTTGGAAAAATTATCTTTGATGCTTGAATACCGGCTTTTAAACCATATGCTTTGCTTTTATGGGCATCTTGCAAGTTTTCCTTGATTGTCTCATGATGTCCCATAGGAAAACCTAATTTTAATGCACCGGGCTCATTTTTATAGCCCACACCCGGGGGAAAATCACCCACAAGATAGCCATTGGCGTACATGACCAGGGGTTCATTGATTGTAATCCACCAATCTACTTTTGAACCAAATTCTTCAGCCATTTTCTCTGTGTACGTTACAATTCGGTCAACAATATAAGGGTTTTGGCTGTTATCATTCCATCCAGGATTTTTGGGTTTGTTATCATCTGATGGATCAGGGGTGGGATCGTGAATCCACAAAGGCAGACTGAAATGTTGTAAGCTGACAACTGGCTTGATATTTCTTTCAATTAAAGCATCCAACATGGCATGATAGTGGGCAATGACATCCTGATCATATTCGTCTGGCGATGGTTCAATTTTGCTCCATTCAAGGCTCATGCGATAGGCGTTGGTGCCCAGTTGATTTTTGGCAATATCAAAATCCTTTTCATAATTGTTCCAGTGGTCCGGGCCGGTTAGGTTGGAATGGCCATCTTTAATCCGCCCCAGTTCTTCCCATTTATACCAGTCATTATTGGTGTTGTCGCTTTCTACCTGATGGGCGGCTGTGGCTGTGCCCCATATGAAATTGTCTGGAAATTGAACCACTTTTGTATAAGCATCCGGTCTGGCAACCACCGGTGTATCTGTAAAATTATCTTGATAAAGGACGATTTGGGTCTTTTTTGTCGTGATTTTGAATGTATGATCTTCATCAATCCCCATATCATTTTCTTCGAGAATCTTGTCAAATCCTTGATTATTGGCTTCAAAGGTATCATACATTGGATCAAAGTCTTTTTCTAAATCAGGATAACGTATGGACAGTGTATCAATTAATGTTGATTTTGCATTATTGATATCTCTATCATCAGGAATATACAGATTTCCAGCATTGTAAAAATCTTCTGGATTTTGCTTTAAAGCAATGGCCATAATGGCATTTGTTGCCGGATTGACATTGACATAACCCGACGTTTTTTTTGTGGAATAATACGATGGCGTATCACTGCTTTTTGACCAAAGAATAAATGGTGGTAACATTTCAGTAACATCAATATTAAA
>Ga0272440_1001027_pt1 | contig 23291 bp, 16 predicted proteins | sample SSMMMBAug17_FD_192440 | JGI IMG/M metagenome (GOLD analysis project Ga0272440, IMG submission 192440) | Marine sediment archaeal communities from Little Sippewissett salt marsh, Falmouth, MA, United States - SSM-MMB-Aug17 | ecosystem: Environmental > Aquatic > Marine > Wetlands > Sediment ...
GAAAGTTATTGCATAAATTAAAAGTGAGGTAACTACTGTAGTAACTAAATTAATATTTACTGTAATATCAGTATGTTTTTTTTTAAAACCGAAAAGCGGGTTAAGGACCCGCTTTATGTCGGTAGGCCGAACACCAGGTTTGCCCGTACATTGCTTTTGCTCATAGATAGGCATGGTTTCGGTTTGACCGGCAATTTTGGTTACACTTTTTCGATTTTATGGAGATCCCAATATTCAAAGAGGTATCATACTTTTTGTGATGTTTGTGTTAAATATTACAACCAGTTCCCAATTAAAATAAAAGGCGCCCAATAATAAGGATGTGTATAACTCAGTTCCCTTTGCTTAGTTACATCTGCTTGCTGGTTTAAGTTTCCGCCACGGGTAGGAAAAGTGGCACCTGTTCTTGTGATTTGTTTGTGAATAAACATTTGCTGAACCTTTTGTAGCGCTTCAACTTTGGTAAGTTCTGTGCTGCTGTTATGTATCCGATAAAAATGTTCCATAAAAAGACCCGTGCTGTCATCAGCAACCTGCCATAATGAGGCGATCACAGCCTTTGCGCCTTGATTTTGCGCCATCACACCAAAGCTTTCAAGCTCTTTGCCATCACCTTTTTTAGAACTGACTGCTGTTTCACACGCTGAAAGCGTCAATAGGTCCAAATGGCTTAGATCCAAGTCTTTTTTATCGAGCATTTCTAATGTCAACTCCTGACCATCACCCAATAATAAAAATGACGTATCAATATCACCGGGTTGAAATTTAAAATGACTGGCAATATGTATGACAGGCACCTGCTGAAGACCAACAGCTTCCTGAAATGTATCCAGTGTAAAAAATTCATCCATATAAATCCTGCCAGGTAAAGTACCACGCTCATCCAATGGATCGGCTTCTTGAATAATCAGATCCAGTTCTTTTTGAACTGCTGGAAGTGCCGCAAATCCTTTGAGTGATTTTGTAACCCCCATGGCTGTTGCCCGCCATTCCTTTTTGGGCTGATCCTTGATATCCATGCTTGCAGCAGGTGTGTATATGGAAATGGCATATTTTTCTGCAACAAATTTATTGCCATCATGCAAGGATGAAAGGGGAATATAACGAAGTGCATCATCCAGTGAGACCATAATAATTTGGGCATCATGTTGAATCAGATCGGATTCAATTGGGCCGAATATCAGGGCATACAATTGTTGCGCTTCTGCCAGGAAATCGGATTTTCCATCACTCAGTTTTTTCTGAAAACTAAATATTAACCGATTTAAATCTTTTGTTGATATCGTACTTTCACGTGCAAAGGACAAAGCAGGCACTGTAAAAATCATACTGAGCTTTTTCGGGGTTTTCAAATAATAAACCGCTATGGCACCATGTCCCAATTCGCTAAGGGCGCCTTGTAATTTATTTTTCTTTTTCAAATAGTCATTGAATGCCTTGATTTTTTCTGAAGCAATGTCTTTCATTTCTTGTTGAAGGTGTTTGCAAAAATTTCTAAAAGCTGCTTTGATCTGATCCAGTTGTTTGTTCAATTCGTACCATTTCTGCCTTGTTTTTTGTAATTCTTTTGCAATGGTACAGACATTTTTCATTTCATTGTATTTCAGCTTGACGTATGCATTATGTATTTCTTTTTCTGTTGGATTGAAAATATCATTTGATTGCCTTCTTACACTACTCCCCCGATGGCCCATAAAATCCAGAAACTCTTTTTCTTTGAGCATTTTTAAGAAGAATTTTGCTTCATCTAACCTGCCCTGGTCAATTAACAAATCAGCCAGCTTCTTAAAAACAAAGGCTTTACTTTTCAAAAAGCGACGCGTGAGTGTCTGGCTGAGGGACAGATTTAGCGTTTTGATTTCCTGAATGGTTTGAACAGCCGCTTTTCCAAAAAAAATAGCAATATTTGGCTGATTTTTCATGGCATATAGATCACGCAAGTTATCCTGTACGCGCCAGAGCAATTCTTTGTGTTCATTCATCTCAGCAATAATCCATGCGCGAATTAAACGTGAGAAGGCCTGATCATATTGTTTTGTTTGAATACAAAGGCCAGCCAAATTGTTCTGGCTTGCACCAACGTTCACATGATTGGGTCCATAGATCTGTTCATTCATTTGTAATGCGCTGTAGTAAAACGATTCTGCCTTTGCATATTCATCAATTGTTTTATACAGGACGGCTATATTGTTTAAGGTTCTGGCATATGACTCTGGCGCTTCATCTTTATGCTTTATTGCTATCTCAAGGGCATCCTTGTAGAATGACTCTGCTTTGACATAGTCCTTTTGTTGTAAATATATGCCGCCAATATTGTTTATGACTGCCTCGGACACTAAATGACCTGGGCCCCATTTACGTTTCAATTTGTGATAAATATCTTTATAAATAGACTGTGCATTCTGGTAAGCACCAATATGATCATATACCAGCGCCAGAGTATTCAAATGAAGCATCCTGGCCGGTGGTGTCACAGGACCATAGAGAAAATCATCAATTCCTAAAGCAGATTCAATGCATTTTTTGGCTTTGGCATATCTTCCCAAATCCATATAAAATACTGATTTGGCATGGTAAACCTCGGCAACTTTTTTGTGAACCTGTCCATAGTGCTTTTTGGCCAATACTAATGATTTTTGATATGCACTTTCTGCAGCAATCAATTGATTCATGAATTTGTAACATTCCGCTATTTTTAACTGAATATTGATACATCGTTTGGGTGAAGCTTTTTCATAGTGATCAAAAACCGATTGATAAGCCTTTAAAGATTTTGTGTATTGGTTGTTTTGCAAAAATTTTTGGCCATCAGTCAATAATTTTTGGATGTGTTGATGGGGATTTATTAAAACAGGATTCGGTTTTGGCGGTGGTTGACAGGAAAAACTCAATGAATATAAAGAGACAATGAGAAACAAACGTGTATAGAAGGGTTTCATTTTCTCAGATACAAAATAAATATTGTGATAAATATTCTGTAAAAAGATATTGTTCATTTTTGTATCATATGTTTTGCTCAATATTCTTGAACACTCGCTATTGATTTGGATAACCGGGAAACCCTGGCATTTCATTCTTCACATTTTGCTCATGAATATCTACAGAAATGTCATCATCAATTGGCAAATCCGGTTCTGGTTCAATGGGCGGATCAACCACAACCGGCTTAAGTTCTTCTTCTTGAGGCGGTTGCTCTGGGGTAATAATTTCTTCTTCAGGGATCTCGATAATATCAGGTATGGAGGTCTCTACCTGGTTATCCGGTGAATTTTCATTTTGGTCAGGCATTTCTGTTGTACTGGCTTGGTCAAAAAATCCCTGATTATCATCAAAAATAAACTCCTGCTTCATCGCCTCAGCATCTTCTGTTGATATCGGAGTGACTACCGATGTCAGCATTTCAGCCTCAACAACAATTTTTTCAAAATCAGATAAAAGAATAGGCATGACATCCGGTGCAAACAGGTTGACAACTTCAAGCACAGTATCCTTAAATGTCACAACCTCTGTAAGGAGTTTCTTTGCGCGAATAATAAAGTCAGATCCACGAACACCAACGATTGCTGTGGGTGTCCTTACCTTGAAATCCGACTGATTATAGTCATTAAGCCTTGTGACACCAAAGCGTGCTTTTCCGGTTTTCATTTTTAGAAACGATGCACGTTTTTGATGGGATGTCTCATAAATGCTTTCAGTAATGACCATCTGGGTGTTGGATCCCAATGATAAGATGCTGCCATCATTAAATCTGAAACTGACACGACTATTATCCAAACAAAAGAGGGTATCGCTTTTATATAGAAACAGGTTTTTTTGGGCAGGATAACCTTCAAGGATTTGTTGATGCATGATAATCACCTCACCCTGGGCGATTAAAACTTTTGCCACTGGCAAACCAAAGCCGGGTTTATAGGTTTCTTCAATGATCATATTGTCCGGCAAGCTGACAATTTCTGCAAATGCCGGTGTGGTAATGCAGAAAATGATGAGCAAGATTAGCTTTATTGGAAGAATTGTTTTCACCATAACATTATCCTTTACGCTACTTTTTTAACAAATGAAATTTTATCTCACAATTGTGCGACCCTGTCAATTATGAATTAAAGTTCTTATGTTGTTATGAATCAACATGAACTGTGTGTGTTTTTCAGAGCAGAGAAAGAGCAAACATTCTTGGTTCTTAAGTTCTAATAATTGACAGACCTTTTGATGAAAATATTGAGTCGGACAATTTCTTAATCCCGATAGAGGCGAAATCTTTGTAGACTGAGGCGTTAGCCCCAGTTCATTGGCCAAGTCAGTCTTTTAGCCCTGATAGGGGCGACATATTTATAACCAATCAACAATATTTATTATATCGCCCGGGGGCATGCTGACTTGGTCAATGACCTGGGGCTAAGGCCCCAGTCTATAAAAATTTCGCCCATCGGGGCTAAGGAATTCAAAAAAAATAACATACCCGTTTCTACCGGATCATAATTACATGATCCGGTAGAAACGGGTATGTTATTTTTTTTGAATTCCTTAGAGGTTATTTTTTTCAGTTAAGCATTTTGAAATGGAGAATTTATTTTTCGAGTATTCCTAAGAAAAGAGTGAGAGGACAATAAACTTGCCATGAAAAAAAACATACTTGCTGGAATAGTTAAACAATAATTATTATTTTATACCAGTTTCAACAAAGCAAGAGGAAGTGGTTCTGAATCAATATCATTCACTTTTCGACTTGTTTTAAGGCGGGTTAGTATCTTTCCATTGGAATACTTTTTCAGTTGCTTTAAAAAATAGCTTTGTATGTTATGCGTCCATTTTATTTCAACCGGAAACATTTTATTTTGATGCACATAAGCAATGTCTACTTCACCAGCTGCTTTGATATAATAAGTGGGATATTTCTGATGATAATGCGAAATCGCACAGGCTTCAGCTATCTTTGATGACCAGACAGGATCATGAATCATGGCAGATATATTCTGTGAATAAATGTGATCCGATGGGTTGAGCCATGCGTTTATGGCATGAAATATAAATGGATCTGTAAAAATAACTTTTTTTGCTTTCTTCGGTGCAGCACTCAGTTTGTCTTCTCTGATGGCATGTTGAACAAAAAGAACATCCATTCTTGATAATAATTCAATATAGTCTGAAATGGTTTTGGGATGATCAATACTCATTTCCTTTGCCAGGGAATTCCAGGTTATCTGGCTTGCGTATCGTTGAATAATGGCAAATACGATTTCTTTTAAGTAATGTTCTTGTTTGTTGTTTTTTAGAAAATCACCGCGTATCCAATCGCTATAAGTGATGCACGTTGCATTGCGAATTTTTCCATGACTGACCATATCATTGATTGCGGTTAAAAAGCCACCATGACATAAATAATAATTAAACTCAGAAAACAACCTTTCAATCAACTCTGGTGATGTCTCAATTGATGCATTCATCAGATGAAATAATTCACAATCATCAAAAATCTTTTTCAATTTGACAGTTTCGTAAAAATTTAAAGGGGATATATGAAAATCAACAGTATCACTCAAGCCGCGACGACCTGGAAAACGTTTAATTGCTTCCTGAATAATCAATGTGTCTGATCCTGTCACTATAAGAACAACATTTTCAAGAATACCAGCATCTGCCAAATATTTTATCCCTTTGTCCCAGTTATTAATATAGGTGACCTCATCAATAATTATAAAAAAGCATGCCATATTCATATCTGCATGAGATAAAATGTTAGAAATGATTGAGACAAGCATATGATGATTATCAATCAGCTCGCCAGTTAAATACCTGATGTTTCCAGGATACACGTCATTGGCCATTAGTTGGGACATCCATTGTTTGATTAGCGTAGTTTTTCCGATTTGCCTGCCACCAGTTATGGAGTATATTCCTGGCTCATTTTGTGGGAGCGCATGAATAGTCGGCGAAAAATATATTAATTTCTGCTTGTTCAATTGTTTTAAGTGTGGATCGAACAATTGAAAATTTGTTGGTGATTCCAAGTGGGTATTATGGGGCAAGAAACGAGTATCCATGAGGTAACCTTTTAATATTAATGAATTTCTATGTAATGAATAAATTTAATCATTATAGATTGAATAAATTTATTCAGTAATCATTGAATAAATTTAATCATTATATCAGTTGATCATTTTTTTCAATGTTTGAACAAAAAAAAAGGCGGTCTTCCCAAATAAGGAAGAAACCGCCTCTATTGAACTGATATAAATCTAAAAAAATTACTTACGTTCTGAATACTCGTTATAGGCCATCGCCAGTGTTCGATAAAACAGATGCGCCAATTTGGAATATGGCAAATATACAAAAAAGCAAAATACAAACACCAAATGAATATAATACATCATGTATGAAAGTGCAGGTAACTCACCCAGTCGTGTCATTTCGGTCAGTAAACCCGAAAGACCTAAAGCCAGTACCAGACCAATGAGAGCCCAATCTTTGTAGGTTGAGATATGAGTGTTTGGATCTTGCGAAAATCGTTCTTTCAGCAAGACCAGTCCACCCATGACCAACGCAATACCACTGATATTGGCCAGCCATTTGACTGGATTGAACTGCGAATAGGGCCCATGAATGTTAAAGCCATAAAGCACTATAAAGAAAATACCAGTAACAATGAACAGTCCAATAAATCCGAATAATACCAACATATGCGGTGTAGAGCGTGATTGATTTTCGCCGCATTGATCAAATTTTTCGTGCTTGAGTATTTTTTCAATCAACTGTGGCAGTGTTTGAAGGATACCGATGATATCCAGTTTTTTCTTAGTGGTTTTTCCTTCAAGAACTGCATTTTCATGAATGTCGAGCAAGAAATGATAGCCGCCGCGTGCAAACACAGCAACCACAAACAATGACAATGGCACAAAAATCAAATCCACCAGCCATGTGTTAAAAAAGTGTGAATGGACAATTTCATGTCCGCCCGGGCTGAAATTCAACCAGTTGGGCTCAACAAATATATTACAGACCATTCCCACTATCAAAAAGATGACAAAAGGGATTGCTAAAAGCATTGGCAACTTGGATGGGTCATTGACCATATCGCCCAGTTGTTTTGGATATGCATACTCTTTTATCGCATACATTCTTAAAGCGGCCATCACATCACCCGGTTTTGCCCCTCGTGGACATAAGGTGGAACAGTCACCACAATTGTGACAGAGCCAGATATCAGCGTTTTTAACCACCTTGTCTTTCAATCCCCAGGATGTTGCAATCATCTCTTTCCGAGGGAAGGGTTTATTGTCCGGGGATATGGGGCAGGCCACTGAACATGTAGCGCATTGAAAACATTTTTTTACGGAGTCACCGCCAATGCTTTCAAGCTCCTTTATAAATTTGACATCAGGTTCTAACAACATGCCCCTGATTCCTTTCTTGATTAAGGACAAGTCTACAGATGTAAACATTCTTAAAAATTTTCAAAAACGCTTACATCTGTAGACTTGTCCGGTTTGGTTAATAATTCAGCTTGAACGATTAGAAGCCTTTGAATGGATTGGGTCCCAAAGCTTCAATTTCTTCTACAAATTCATTAAGTATCTTGGGTAGCTTATCGTATTCATCAATGGCAATTTCCTGCATTGCAACACGTTCTTCCTCTAGTGCCAGGCTTGCCAAGGCTTCGCTGATTTTGGATTTTCGAATTTCAGCCAATTCACTGCCTTTGACAAAGTGACATTGATAGTCATCGCCATGTTTACACCCAACATACAGAACACCATCCATACCCGTTGACAATGCATCTTTAACCCAGATTGTATTCACAGAACCCAGGCATCGTACCGGCACAAAGCGAACATCATGATGCCAGGTCATGCGATTCATGCCAGCCATATCCATTGCGGGAAGGGCATCATTTTCGCACAAGAAAACCAGAATTCGGAGAGGGGGCTCATCGTAGTCATCTTCTGATGGCACACCGACGCATTTAATCATTGAGCCAACACTGTCAATGCTGTAGTCGGCAAAACCAACAATTCGTTCTGGACACGCGCCCATACAGGTTCCACATCGACGGCATCGGGTGGGATTGGGTTTTGGTGTTCCTTTTTCATCATCATCCAGTGCGCCGAATGGACATTCTTCTGTACATCGTTTACATTGGGTACATCGTTGAAAAAAGAAATCTGGAAAAGTTTGGTCACCCGCTCTGGGATGGACCGCTTCGCCACGATCAATTGATTTTAAGCATTGAATGGCTTTTAATGTTGCGCCAGTGGCATCTTCCATGGATTCTTCCATGGTCATACTGCGACGAACTGCTCCAGCGGCATAAACACCGGTTCGTTGGGTTTCATAGGGGAAACAAATAAAGTTTGAATCCACAAAATCATCGAATAGATCAATATCTCTAAAACCCGGTCCTTGACGATATGCCAGGTTAACCACAGGATCATCATGCGTCGCTGGTACCATACCGGTAGCGAGAACAACCATATCCGCTTTAACTGTGACAGATTCGCCCAAAAGTGTATCGTTGGCTTTTACAAGCAGGCTGTCGCCATCTTGGGAAACTTCGGTCACATCACCCTTTGACATGAAAATGCCCGGGTCTTGCTGCATGGATTTGTAAAAGTTTTCAGACAAACCCGGTGTTCGCATATGCTGATAGAAAACAAATGATTTGCCTTCATCCGGATAGTCCTGACGAACATATTTGGCTTGCTTGAGTGCAACCATCGAGGTAACCGAACCACAGTATTTAAAATCATCATCGCTGCCCTGTCCAGGACTCTGAATAAAAACAACAGACTGCGCTTCTTTGCCATCTGAGGGACGAGTGATTTTGCCATTTTTGGCAATTTCTTCAAAGGCTGCGTTGGTCACTACATCTTTGAGTGAACCATAACCCAGGTGTTTGAATTCATCATCTTCTGGTGCATATGGACGCCATCCAGCAGCCAATACAACTGCCCCATATTTTTCCCCATTGGGGTCCATGGTCAGAACATCAGCCCGGCCTTCGTTGATTTTCAGATAGATTTCATCAACTTTTTCTTTTTCCAGCTCTTTCCCTTTTTCATCAACGCGCATTTCAGGGGGAACGGCCAAAGGAACATCAAATTCAATCTTTTCACCTGGTGTCTTGAATGTAACAGTTAAGTCTCCAGGCTGACCCGCAATTCGTGCAACCACTGTGTTGGTTTTGATCTCAATTTTGTCATCTGCTTCAACTGCCTGGATTTTTTGCTGAACCATTGGAGAAATCAAGTCTTCATAAGGCATTTGTGTGGGGAGTTGTTTTCTAACTTTTGCGGCATAACCGCCCAGAGTGGCTTCTTTTTCAACAATTGTGCTGGCAAAACCGACTTTTGAGGCTTCGAGGGCTGCCTGCATACCAGTGATACCACCACCAATGATCAATATTTTATCGCTCTTTTCATCCAGTTTGTAAGGCTCTGGCAGAGAAACTTTTTCGCATCGGACCATGCCCATGCGGAAATAATCCTCAGCCATCATTTGCAGATGATCGGGTTCATCTTCATTAACTTCTTCAGGCATGGTCCAGTCTTCTGGACGTGGATGCGACCACACCACCTGTTCCCTCAGGTTAACACGATCAACAATGCATCCATCAAATTTAAAGACATCAAAATTGACACGTCGAGAACAAGCACCAATAACGATCGTATTAACGCCTTTTTCGTCGATATCTTTCTTGATGACATCAACACCTTCATTGCTGCATAAAAATGGATGAACCGAACAATTTGAATATCCCTCTTCTTTGGGGACGTTGTCCATCATCCACTCGGTATTGACCGCTTCTCCAATCCCACAGCCAGAACAGATATAAAATCCAAATTTTTTATCCATTGATTACCTCCTCACCAGGGTTTGAATCGCCTTCAGGGCCATACCTGTTGCATTCTGGTTGGACGTAACAACATCAGCCGGTTTATTGGCACAACCGGTTGCGAACATTCCGCCCTTATCTAAATCATTGATAATAAAGCCATCTTCTGTATAATTCAGGTCTGCTGGCAATTTGACATTTGCGGTTGTGGGTTGCATGCCTGTTGCCAGGACTGCCATGTCCACAGTTTTTCGGATTTTTTCGCCAGTTACTGCATTTTCAGCAACCACAGTCACATTTCCATTATCATCTTCCGAAACTTCCGCGACTTTGCCTTTAATCAAAAAGACCTTATCATCAGCTTTGATTTTATTATAAAATTTTTCATATCGCTGCCCCGGTGATCGGATATCGATATAAAAAATGTAAACTTCTGTATCTGGATATTGCTCACGAATGTATGTGGCATGCTTCAAAGAAGCCATACAACAGATGTATGAACAATATGGCAGATGATTTTCATCACGAGAACCGGCGCATTGAACAAATGCTACTGAAGCCGGAGCTTTATCATCTGATGGTCTGACAATTTTGCCCTCAGTTGGACCATTTTTGGCAGCCATTCTTTCCAGCATCATGTTGGTAACAATGTTGTCATACCGACCAAAGCCCAGATTATCAATGCGTGTGGCATCATAGGGCTCCCAACCAGTGGCCCAGACAATGGCACCCACTTTAAAGTCAATGGTTTTGGATTCCATGTCCAGATCAATGGCATTATATTTACAAGCATCTTTACATCGATTGGCGTCTTCAGTACCGATAATTTGCGGAGAAACCACGTATTGTTGAGGAAATGCCATGTTACTGGGAAGGTATGCACCTTTCGTTTTATCCATACCGAAATTGAATTCGTTTGGAATTTCTGTTTTACTGGCTTTTTCACAGTCACCACAGCAGGTGCAGTTTTCAGTGACATATCGAGGATTTAAACGAATGGTAACCGTGTAATCCCCGGGGGCACCATCAACATTTTCAACTTCAGCCAGTGTATAAACTTTAACTCTTGGATTCTCTTTAATGCGGCGATAATTAATTTCCAATCCGCATGTCGGTGGGCAAAGCTTAGGAAAATATTGTCGAAGCTGAGAAACACGACCGCCCAGAGACGGCTCTTTTTCCAGCAAAATGACTTCATAACCGGCTTCAGCAGCTTCAAGCGTTGTTGTCAAGCCACTGATCCCACCTCCGACAACCAGAATATTTGCACTGACTGGAGGCGTCGCTTTGTCTGTCATGCTATCCCTTTCTTTCCTTTGTGGCCGGCAATTGCCTGTTAGCTTTTAGCGTACAGCAATTACAGGGTAATCAAAGGTTTTTCACCCTGTAATTGCAATTCGCTAAAAGCCAACAGACAATGTGCGCAATCCATTCAGGCACTTATTTCAAAAAAACCCCCAGACATCAAGTGCCTGGAGGTTTTATTGTGTTTATCTCAAAGTAAAATCAAAAAATTGTGCCTAATCAACGCTTTGATTAGGAAGCAATAATTTTGATATACTCTTCTTTTTTTACATCCCAAGTTGCTGCTTTTGGATCATATTTTGAATTCACAAAGCAGAACCAGTTTTCATCATCTTGTTGTGGATGATTGGCTTGATAGTAGAAACCTGGATATCGTGTTTCTTTTCTGAACTGAATATGTCGTAAATGGGCTTCAACTGTCCAGATTCGGTGATAGATTTCCCAAACTCTCATGAGTTCATGAAGGTCACCAGCAGCCATTTTTGCACTGTCTTCACGCATTACCTGGAGAAGTTCCATAACGATTTCCAGGTTTTTGCTGCTTGTCTGGTAGTATGTTGAGGTGCCAGCACCATATTCATTAGTTGCTTTCATCAAGCGAAGTGCCATTCCTGATGGTTTTACGTATGCAGGGTTGATATCCACATCTGTGGTGTATTCACAGTGATCCAGATACAGGCGAACAGGTTTGTAAACCAGTTCAACCAGTTCTTCTGTAGTCTGTGACAGTGTTGGTGTGAAATCAGCATGGTCACGAACGTATTGTGCCATAGACTTAGCAGTAATACGACCTTCAGCATGAGAACCTGATGAAAATTTATGTCCAGAACAGCCAACGCCATCACCAGCTGTAAACAAGCCTTTAACTGTGGTCATTCTGTTGTAAATTTTGTCTCCATCGCCCCATTTGTATGAAGGAGGTACCCAGTCTTCGTCTGGCCCAGAAACCCACATGCCGCAGCATCCTGAATGTGATCCCAACAGATAAGGTTCAGTTGGCATAACTTCAGAATTTTTCTTTTCAGGTTCTGTATCAGTGGCGCACCAGAGATTTGCCTGTCCACAAGTCATATCCAGGAAATCTTCCCATGCTTCTGATTCCAGATGCTTGAGTTCTTTTTTGTCCATCGTTTTGCCAAGATTGGCCAAAGCAGTGACAGTGTCCATAATGATTGGGCCGCGACCTTCTTTCATTTCAAACAGCATCAAGTGATTTCTCAAGCAGGTGGGGGTAATGGCAGCCGTTCCATAAGGTGCATATTTTTCAAGCTCTGCCTTGGCTGCATCGCTTCCGGCAAAAAATTCGCCCAGACCGTTCAATGCTTTTGCTTTGAACAGCAAGAACCATGCACCAACAGGACCATAACCATCTTTAAAACGTGCTGGGGTGAATCGGTTTTCCATCATGGAAAGCTCAGCACCCACTTTCATACACATGGTGTAAGTAGAACCAGCATTCCATACAGGATACCATGCACGGCCTTTACCTTCACCAACTGAACGTGGTTGATAAATATTTACTGCACCACCGCAAGCAACCATCATGGTTTTTGCTTTGATGATATAAACTTTGTTTTCACGTGTGGAGAATCCAACTGCACCAGCAATTTGATTTTCAACATTGGCATCAAGCAACAATTCAACGATAAATACACGTTCCAGAATGTTTTCTTCGCCTAAAGCCAATTTTGCAGCCTCAGCAACGATTCTTTTGTAAGATTCGCCGTTGATCATGATCTGCCATTTTCCAGTACGTACAGGTTTGGCGCCTGACTTTAAGGTGCCCAGTTTCTGACCTTTTTTACCATCGAGATTCTTGTTGTCGTCGGTTTTTTTCCAGACAGGAAGTCCCCATTCTTCAAACAAGTGAACTGAATCATCAACATGACGACCCAAGTCAAAAATCAAGTCTTCACGAACAATACCCATGAGGTCGTTTCGGACCATGCGTACATAATTTTCAGGTGTGTTGTCACCGATATATGTGTTGATTGCAGAAAGGCCCTGAGCAACAGCACCACTACGTTCCATAGCAGCCTTGTCTACAAGCAATATTTTTTTGTCGGCAGCCCACTTTTTAATTTCAAAAGCGGTACCGCAAGCAGCCATACCACCGCCAACGATCAAAATATCAACTTCGCGTTCTTCAACCTGGGGATCCCGAATCGCTTTGATTTCACCCTTTGGTTTATTTGGTAATGCCATTTTATATTCCTCCTAAAAATTTCTTTCTTTAGTTAAATGAAACAAATTATCCTTAAGCTCTTTCTTTCGGTCCCTCTAACACTTTGCCATCAGTTTCTTCTGTTGAAAGAAGACCACTATCCAGATCTTTACCAACGAGATCTGCATAAGGATTGGCAGAACCTTCTGCTGTTGTTCGGACAGGAAATTTGAATCGTTTGACTGTTCCATTTCGGAATTTACAAGTCCACATAATATCTTCTGTTCCCAGCATCGGCATAATGCTGCTGCCTAATGGCACAAAGTCAGAATATCCACGTACTTCAATTGCCTGTGAGGGGCAAATTTTTACGCATGAAAAGCATTCCCAGCATTGATCTGGTTCTTGATTGTATGCTTTCATGGCATCTGCATCCAATACCATCAGGTCATTGGGGCAAATGTACATACAGGCTGTTTTGTCCCCGCCTTTACATCCATCACATTTTTCTTGAATGACAAAACTTGGCATTAACTCATCCTCCTAAGTTTCTTTTTCCTGAATCAATCATTATTGTATTTCAGGAATTTTCATGTTTGTTCTACAAGTTTGTAGAAATTTATTTCTATATCTATATAAAAGCTGCCTCTTCAAGACAGACTGTTCCAAATTTTTAATAAGTTAATCCTGGATAAAGTACCAGACAGAAAGCAGCTTGTCAAGAAATATTTCTAATTTAAGTATAAGTTTTTTTGATGGAGAACATCTGAAAATTCATGTTTCAGCGCTTGTATTTTTCAATGTCAGTGCATATGTTTTCCATACATTAGATAATTTTCTTTTGCTGTTTCCTTAACAAAAGGAATATTAACGTTCAATTATGGTTTTTCATGGCATAATTATTGCCTTCGTTGCCTTCTCATTCCCACGCAAAGCGTAGGAATGAGAAGGCAATAAACATGCCATGAAAAAATCATAGTTGAGCGATAATAATACCTAAACAGGAGTCAAAACATGAATTCCCCTAACATAACAAAACTAGATCCCAAAGAACCCTTTTATTTTGAATGTCACTCAAAAATAAAATGTTTCAATGAGTGCTGTCAGAATCTTCATCAAGTGTTATCCCCCTATGATATTATCCGGTTGAAACATTTCCTGAACGATGATTCCAGCATATTTTTAAAAACATACACCCAGTCTTACATTGGGCCGGAAACCGGTATGCCGGTAGTTGAGTTAAAAACCAAGTCCCAGAAAGACCAACATTGCATTTTTGTTTCCCCGGATGGTTGTCAGGTTTATTCAGACCGACCTTCGACATGTCGCTATTATCCTTTGGGACGCCTGGTTTCAAGATCCAGGGAAACTGGCCGAAAAACTGAATCTTTTGTCATGATTAAAGAATCCCATTGTATGGGCCATGCAAGTCAATGCAAACAAAATATTGAGCAATGGCAAATGACCCAGGAACTTACAATGTTTGATCAATGCAATGACTGGATGCTTGAACTCATTGCAGCCAAAAAACAATCCGGCATGCGTACATTATCCGGTAATCAGCGATACCTTTTATATATGGGCTGTTATGATCTCGATACATTTCGTCAATATGCCATTGATAGCGATTTGAAATCTGCAATCAACACTTTACCCAATTCAATATCAGGCGATGTTCAACTACTTGAGTTTTCCTTGAAATGGCTTCAACAGACAATTTTTGGAGACCAATCATGACTCAGAAAGTAAAGACAGCCCTTATTTTGGGAAGCATCAAAGGCATTGGCAAAGCCATAGCTCTTGCATTGGCCAAAAAAGGCGTTCAAGTGGTGACCACCTATCATGATTGGCCAGAATATCTGGATGACCTTAAAAAAGATCTGGCTGCAATTGATACACCCAGCTTGATTGTCAATGTGGATTTACTGGATATTACGGCGATCAAAAATTTAATTGGTAAAATCCACTCTCATTTGGGTGGCCTGGATATATTGATTAACAATATCGAAAGGGGCGGATGGCCACAGGTTCATGGAGAATATACCCAGGATCAATGGGACATGGAGGTTGCCACGACCATTCGCTCCAAACGATGGATATATCATGAGGCCTTGCCACTCCTCAAGGCATCGGGTAATGGCATTGTCATTAATGTTTCCTCCATTGCCGGTCTTGTCGGTCGTGCCGGACCAGCGGCACCTTTTTTCAATGATGCCTATTCATCTGTGAATCGAGGCATTTCCTTGCTGACTGAAACATGGGCACGTGAAGCTGCTCCCGAAGTTCGGGTCAATGAGTTGATGCTTGGTTTTTTTGAAACCCGGCATGGCCCACAAACACTCGGATGGCAAAATCTGACAGATATTGAAAAACAAGCATTACTCGATCATACGCCACTGGGACGCCTGGGGCGTATCTCCGATATTGTTGAAACAATGTTGTTTATGATCTTTCAGGCCCGCTTTATGACTGGCAGCCTAATTCGTCTTGATGGCGGCTACGTCCTGGGCGGAGAAAAAGTTCCACCCATGCCATCAGGAATTTTGAAATAATTTATTGTTTGAACTTAAATTCCTTGACTCATCCATATCTTTGTTGTAGGGAACCTTTTTGAAAATTCTTTTATTCGTAAGAATTTTTTTGTAATCCATGAATTATTGAGGGATATTTAATTCCACTTGAGTAGCCCTCATTGAATTAAAACAAGAAAGGAGATTATTATGGCTTTTAATCCAATCGTCGATGAATCAAAATGTTCCGGATGTGAGGAATGTGTCGAAGTATGTCCGGTTGACGTGTTTGAAATCGTGGATGGAAAATCATCTCCGGTCAATTCAGAAGAATGTCTTGGCTGTGAGAGCTGTATCGAAGTCTGTGAAGATGACGCTATTGTTGTTGAAGAAACTTAGTTATCAAGGCCTTGATGTCATGCTAGTGTGCATGAAATCAAGGCTTTTTCATCCTGTCCATACATCTCCCTGAAATCCCAAAATGAAAATATTACAGGCAACAAGTTCACATAATGCAACAAAAAAAAATGTTGACTTGAGATTCATTGGCTTGTGATAATCGTCTACATATTAGAAAATAAGGACAACACCATGGCATCATTACAAGAACAGGTGCTTAAAACCAGTAAAGAAATTGTTGTCAAATTCATCGAAACAGGGCGGGTTTCCCCAACCACGTTTGATGAAATATTTCGTTCGATCCATACCACAGTTAAAGAGACTGTTTTTCAAGAAGCCCCTGAAAATAAAGATTTTCAGACGAACGCGCCCGCGCAACAACAGACAAAAAAATCTTGACAAACCGGTCATTTTTTGCATATGATATTAGTTTTACATCAGAATCAGCATTGATGATGTTGCTCAGATGGGAGAGTGGGACGTTCGCATTACCGAGGTCTGGGATTGATCCCCCCATCTCCTTATCTTCAAAATCTACAAAAAGAAAAAAAGGGATCGAAATAGAATTAATTCACCCACAAATTTGAAACTGAATTTTTTTTGATCAACGATAACCTTTTAGGAATATAAAATGATCATCATCCCGGCAGTGGATATAAAAGACAGCAAATGTGTTCGACTCAAACAAGGTCGGTTGAACGATGAAACCATCTTTTCATCAAACCCGGTTGAGATGGCAAAAAAATGGGCAGATTTCGGCATTCAGTTATTACATGTGGTTGATCTGGATGGCGCATTTCAAAAATCCCCCCAAAATTCCAAAATTATTCAAGACATTGTTTCATCCATTGAAGTTCCGGTTCAGGTGGGTGGGGGCATTCGGACTGTTGAAACAATTCAGATGTACCTTGACATGGGCGTATCTCGTCTGGTTTTAGGAACAGAGGCCATCAGAAATCCTGAGCGGGTGATTGATTTTTGCGCTTCATTTCCTGAAAAAATTGTCATTGGGATAGACGCCAAAAATGGCATGGTCGCAGTGGAAGGCTGGACTGAAACAACTACTGTTACAGCAATTGATCTTGCCAAACAATTTGAAAGCTCAGGTGTCGCGGCAATTAATTTCACCGATATTCATCGTGATGGCATGCAGACCGGACCCAATATCGAAGCCACCCGCGCACTGGCACAATCCATTTCTATACCCGTTGTGGCATCGGGCGGTGTTTCTACTATTAAAGATATCCAAAACCTCAAAGCGCTTTCATCAGATGGCATTGTTGGTGTAATCTGTGGTAGATCTTTGTATGAGGGCACACTGGATCTTTCGGAAGCAATCAATCTATTATAAATTATCCCATTCGCGGAGGACATTTGGCACAATTCATTCCTGAAAGTATTGTTGCTGAAATTCGTCAAACTGCCAATATTGTCAGTGTGATTGGCGAAACTGTTCAACTCAGGAAAGCGGGTAACAACCATGTGGGTCTGTGTCCTTTTCATGCAGAAAAAACCCCCTCGTTTTCAGTCAATGAAAACAAACAAATGTTTAAATGCTTTGGTTGTGGTGTTGGTGGAAACGTTTACACGTTTATTATGCGTCAAAATAACTTAACGTTTCCTGAGGCGGTTAAATTTCTGGCCAATCGTTATGGGATTCAAATTCCAACTGATCATCTCACTGCCGAACAAAAAAATCAGCTTAATGAGCGCGATCAATTGTTTGAAATCAACCAAACCGCTCTAACGTTTTTTCAGGAACAACTCAACAGTCCAGCAGGACAGATGGCGCGAAAATATATCACTGAACGTGGTATTTCAACAGAAATTCAAAAACAATTTTACCTTGGATTTGCACCCAATGGATGGGATAATCTGCTGCGTTTTTTTTCACGAAAAGGTACCTCTCTGAAATTAGTGGAAAAAGCCGGCCTGATTATCCAAAAAGAACATAAAGGATATTACGACCGATTCCGCAATCGTTTGATATTTCCAATCAAAAATTTGTCCAACCAGGTAACTGGTTTTGGCGGCCGGGTTTTTGATGACAGTTTGCCCAAGTATTTGAATTCACCTGAAACCCCGGTGTATCATAAAAGTCGAATTTTATATGGATTACGAGAATCCAAAAATCAATGTCGTCAGACAGACCAGGTATTTATTGTTGAAGGTTACATGGACTTACTGGCCATGTATCAACATAATATTTCCAACGTAGTGGCTACGTTAGGAACTGCCCTAACTGCCCAACACATTCGGTTATTAAAAGGTTTTGTTAAAAATTTTACACTGGTTTTTGATTCAGATCAGGCTGGCATTCAAGCTGCAAAACGCAGCATTGCCCTTTTTTTAAAGGAACAGGTCAATGCGCAAATTTTAATACTACCGAAAAATTATGATCCAGACACTTTTTTAAATCAATATGGTTCAGATCAGTTTTGGGAGTTATCTGAAAACGCGGATGGTATGATGGCCTTTTTGATTGATTCTGCCCTCAAGGTGCATGGCGATACAATTAAAGGCAAAATCAATGCAATCAATGAATTAAAGCCCTTATTGTCTCAAATCGATGATGCCATTGTTCGATCTTTGTATGTCAAAGAAATTGCAGAAAAGCTGTCAGTGGATGAAAAATCAGTGATGGCCGAGGCACGTAAACTAATATTGCCTGAAAATGCTTTTCCCAAACAAGCTGTTCACCATCCTCCTAAAGCTGAACCCGGACGTCGTCTGGAAAAACAAATTATTGCCATGATGCTGCATTGCCCGGACATTCATGATTATATTAACTCACATGGCATATTGGATGCATTCAAGGATAATCATCTGCAAACCATTGGATTATTAATTCTGCGACAAAAAATACCATTTGACCCCAACCAATTGATTCATCAGGTCGATGCTGAGGAGCATCAAGCCCTCATCGTATCCTTAACCATGATTGAACAAGAATGGACATCACAACAGTGTATGGCAATGATTCGTCAATACGAAAGACGCATGAACGCAAATAAACGGCACCACCTGTTGACTGAAATTGAAAAAGCGGAAAAAAAACAAGATCATCAACTGGTTGCCTATTTACAAAGTCAACTTTGCCGCTTATTGTAAGTGTATTATGTTTTTATTGATATGGAAATGATTATTAAAAACTAATTTTTTTTTCGTAACCTAAGGATATAATTGTATGGCCAAAAAATTAAAAAAAACAACACGTCGCCAGGAAGCTGTCAAAAAAGAGATTATGGGATTAATCAACAAAGGAAAATCTCAAGGATCTCTGACCTATAAAGAAATCAATGATACGCTTCCCAATGATATGAGTCCGGAAAAAATTGAAGAAACAATGATGTTGCTTCAATCTATGAATATTTCAATAATAGATGAAAATAAAAAGATAAAAGAGCCAATCGCTCCCCAAAAAACTAAAACAAAAACAAAAGCGCAAGAGTCAAGCGATACATTGGCAGCTTCTCTATCAGACTACGGTTCTGTTCCAGATCCGGTCAAAATGTATTTGAGAGAAATGGGCATTATTACACTTCTAACGCGAGAGGGAGAAATTGAAATTGCAAAAAAAATTGAAACTGGCGAACAAGAAGTGATGAAAGCCCTTTTGGAAACGACCATTGGTGTTGAAAACATTATTCGATTAGGAGATCAATTGTCTTCCAATGAAATTCGGTTAAAAAATGTGCTTCGCGATGTGGATGAGGGGGATACCTATTTGGATGAGTCTGTTCAAGTAGAAAATTTTGTTAAATCAATCGACGAGATTAAAAGAATTCATCAAGAAAACAAACGATTTAGAGAAATATTGTTTGGTCCGCCGATGGAACGTGAAGAACGTCGCAGAGTCAGGCGATGCATCAATCGCAGAAACAAAAAAATTTTTCGAACATTAAAAGATTGGCGTCTTGAAAGTGAAGTTATTGACAATATTGAACAACAGATTGTGCAGCAAATTAACTGGTTTGATAAAAAAAATAAAATCATGGGCGATTTTGCGACACAAATGAATATCACCATTTCAGAACTTCGAACCTTCTGGACAGGCGAGGCTTCTTTTGAAGACTGGATTGCAACTCAGGAAGGCGAGCAAACCCCTATCCGAGATTATTTTGACAGAGCCGGCCAAATTAACGCAGACATTCGAGAAAGAGAAATTGAAATTAAATCCAATAGCCAGATATTGAAACGTGTGATGAACTCGGTTCACTCAGGTCGTCAACACACCAAACGCGCCAAATCAGAATTAGTCAGAGCGAATTTGCGCCTAGTCGTCAGTATTGCCAAAAAATACACCAATCGAGGTCTGCAATTTCTGGATCTTATTCAAGAAGGTAATATTGGCTTGATGAAAGCTGTTGATAAGTTTGAGTATCGTCGTGGGTATAAGTTCAGCACCTATGCGACATGGTGGATTCGTCAGGCAATCACGCGTGCTATTGCTGACCAGGCCAGGACCATTCGAATTCCGGTGCATATGATTGAAACAATTAACAAGCTGATTCGGACATCACGTTATCTGGTTCAAGAAATGGGGCGAGAACCTACACCTGAAGAAATTGCTGAAAAGATGGAATTTCCATTGGATAAAGTTCGCAGGGTCTTAAAAATTGCCAGGGAACCGATATCTTTGGAAACACCCATTGGTGAAGAAGAAGATAGTCACTTGGGTGACTTTATCGAAGACAAAAAATTTGTTTTGCCAGCTGATGCGGCAATCAGTTTAAACCTGGCCGAGCAAACACGCCGTGTACTGGCCACCCTGACCCCCAGGGAGGAAAAAGTGTTGCGCATGCGTTTTGGTATTGGTGAAAAGGCGGATCATACCCTTGAAGAAGTGGGCAAGGATTTTGCTGTGACACGTGAGAGAATTCGCCAAATTGAGGCTAAAGCGCTTCGTAAATTGAGACATCCAACACGAAGTCGTCAATTAAAGAGTTTTATTGAGTTGTAATACAGCAAGGTAGAAATAATGGACTTAAATATCTAAAACCGCGCATCCAAAACAAAACTAATATGGGACACCCGATGATCTATGGCCATTGGTTCACCATGATAAAAACTCATACCATCGTCATAATCATAATCCACCCATTTATAACTGAGCCGAGTTAGAAAATGACGCGTAATGGGTTGGATATAATACAAATCCCAAACTGTTCCACGTATATCGAGTTTGTGTAGCTCATCTGAGCTTCCGGCATTTATCCCAAACCAATATTGAGAACCATGATTATATTCACAACCAATCATTGGATGCTTGAATTTGGGCAATGGTAATGTATAGCGAAACCCCATATGTAACGCCTGAGCTGAACGATCAGATGTTCCATCAGAATTTAGCAGGCCGATTGGCGGTGGCGCATTTGTTAATGGTTTCAATGCGTCTGCAAAGGGTTTATCTTTATATGTTTCATAGGCATTTCGTGCAAGGATCGGTGGAATATCCCATTGCGGTGATTCAAACATGAATCGCAAAGCCCCCTCAGCCTTTGTTCGTAAAAATGAAATGCCGATAAACCAATCCAGCTGGGTTTGAAAACAATTTTTTGATTCAATAAAACAGGTCAGCTTGGACAGCTTCCCCTCAGAGTCTGGCACATCTGCATACAGGGATGTGTTGTTGTCATCGTAAAAACCTTGTAATTCTGGATTGTAACGCAAGTCTGAGGATGGTACTTTTGGAATCCATACATAATTAATCATCAGCAATGTATGGCTGAGGGCTTCAGGTAAATAGGCTTCAAATTGGGCAATGAAAATATTGAGCGTGTCCATTGCACTTTCATCCTTGCGGTAAACCCCATACTTACTGGAAAGCTTTTCACCTAAAAAATATTGTGTGTTGTCATCGACACGGCGCACCCAAACCGTCCGAAAAGCAGGCTTTTGCAATGGTAAATAATGATCCAGCAAGACAGAAAGCGCGAGGCCATCACTTTCACAATCATAAGCCAGGCCGGGATATGTTGATTTTCTGGTAGTTTTTTCTTTTAAATCGGTCGGCGGGCCATCTGTTGATGGCAAACGTCCAAATGTCAATGCAAATGGTAAATTTTTGATCGGTTCAAAAAAATAATCTATATAGGCACGCTCAACCTTAACCTCCAGATTAGAGGGTTCCCTGGCCGCATTCAGAAAATTCAACTCCGGATAGATTGGAATATCATCATCCGACCAGTGTCGCGTCATATTGAGTCGAGATGAAAATTTAAAGTTATCACTCAATTGCGCCCGAAGGTTAAAACGTAATTGATTGGTCGGCATCATGCGGACGCGCTCATGTCGTTCAGGAGAGTTCTTTATTCCGCTGTAGGGTTCATAATCATGGCCTTTGAAATCATACCAATTAAATTGTGTTCGCAGTTCCGCGTTAACATCAATCAGGTCAAGCAGGGATTTTCGCTCCACTTGTGACATGATTTCTGAGTATTCTTCGATTTCATCATTTAATTGGTTGATTTGATTGATAACCTGGTGAATATCAGACGAGTCTTGTTGTTGCTTTTCTAATTTCTGGATGCGATGTTTCAGTTCCTCAATCTTGTCTTTAATAATCTTGTAGTCTTCATGCGTCATTTTTTGCATATCGGATGCATATAAATATCCAACATATAGACAACAAATAATCACCAAAGTTGATATATAGGTAAATAGGCGATTCGCCATAACATGTTTCTCCTTGTTTATCACAAAATGTCGACTGATAATTATTCTGCCAGACGTCTATGAAAAATGCCCTTGTTTTTTCTATAATTCCCTAGAATGCATGAATAATACCAGGTTATAAGTAATTTTCAATTTCTAGCATGTATTTAATAATTTGTCAGAGAATATTTTTCCTTTGATCAACTGCAACGCATATCAATATCTTGACACATGGGTGATCAGGGCTTATTCTTAAATGTAAAAATTACGTAAATAAATCTAAGGAAAACTCAAAAATATAAGTTCCTCATTAAATATTTAGGCATCCTTCATTTACCAGTTAACACTTTTCTCGTTCCCAGGCTCTGCCTGGGAACGCATGCCCGGCGGCTCTGCCGCCTATACCAATGCTTAAGCGGCAGAGCCG
>Ga0272440_1001028_pt1 | contig 23277 bp, 17 predicted proteins | sample SSMMMBAug17_FD_192440 | JGI IMG/M metagenome (GOLD analysis project Ga0272440, IMG submission 192440) | Marine sediment archaeal communities from Little Sippewissett salt marsh, Falmouth, MA, United States - SSM-MMB-Aug17 | ecosystem: Environmental > Aquatic > Marine > Wetlands > Sediment ...
GGCTTAAGGATGCGGTGCATGAACTGGAGAAAGCCGCTGGAAAGCGTTAATGTTAATCAATTTCAGGCAGCCTTCTTAAACCTGAATCTTCAAGCAAGGCATTTAATTCAGCCTTAGTTGACCATAAAACGCTCTTATCTGCCAACCATTTTTTTGCATTTTCAGTCACACCAGTGCTTGCAAAAATCCATAGGGTTACACTTCTTACATTTTTACCCATTTTTTCCCTTACAAGCGCTCCTTGCCTGATCAGGTTTTCAATAACCTTTTCATCAACAGGTTCTTTATGCCATTTGCTTTCTGCAATCCAAAAATCACGACCTGCTGAGGCAAAAATATCAATTTCTTTGCCTTTTCCAGACCCCAGTCTGTATCGCTGATCAATATAAATAAAATTTGGAATTTTTACTTTTTCAGGAGAATTAAAATATTTGCCATCAACTGTTTTCTTTTGATTGTTCCATAACACCTGAATCATAAAAACTTCTGCAAGATACCCCTGGTAATCCTTGTATTTTCTTTTTAATGATTCATATTGAAAAACAATGTCTCCAACAACATGAGACTGTCTTTTGCCCTCAACTTCAACTTTTCCCCATGCTTTTTCTAAAGCACTGATATTTGCATTTAAAATGGGTTCATTAAAATGTCACGAGTTCAGTAGAAATATAACAAACATAATAAATTGATAAAAGAAAAAAATGAATAACAAACTTAATAGCAATTTTTGAAACCATACTCAATGCAAGGCTTTGGCTTTGGTCGTATTGTCTTTTTTCTATTGACGATACAATTCACGAATGGCCAGTGATGTGCGGCATCATCAACATACCAGAGTGTTGCAACTGCACTTCTCACCCCGGCTTTTACTGCTACAACTGCAAGCCCTAGTGCCGCACGTTCATCACCCTGGTCGGTTTGGCATCACATTTTTGGCTAAAATAATATATGATCTTCTTTCTGCACGGGATCTGCTTAATGATATGATGACATGGCATCCTGGTCAGTTCCCACCTGGGTTAACATCAATGTCCGATTCAGATGAATTTTTGCCTGAAGTGATTGATAGATATAATTCATCATAATCATACGAATCATGGTTCATATAATGAGAATGCCCATTCTTTTGTTGACCATATCGGAGAGAAATCCGAAAAAGTCTTGACTTTTTCGGATTTCTCTCCGATATGGTCAGTATGAAACGTTATCTTAAAAAATATTTATTGGATGCCTGGCTTTCCTGTTTTCAACTTTAGAATATATCCAACCATAGCCATCTTGTTTCATTATATTCGTTCCATCCAATTTTCATATATGTTATGTTTTTTGATCAATGATTAAAGGCGCATCAAAAGGTCCACTCGCAGGTTTCTTCATTATGATTTCTGGCACGTTAGTGGGATTACTATTTCCATTGATCAACAATGATAAATCCTGCACATAATCTTTTATCTGTTCGGCTTGCACATTCAATTCCGTAGATAAATTTGATGATTTTTCAGCATTGCTTGCATTCTTCTGAACAGCTTCACTCATTTTCATAATCACGTGATTAATTTGTTCGACATCTTTTGATTGTTTATTTGAAGCTAGCGCAATCTGGCTTATCTGTGATGCTGCATCAGTAATTTTTGTAGAAATTTGAGAATATTGTTCATAAGCTGTTTTTACAATTTCTTTTCCAGATCTTGATTTATTTGCAGTTTGTGAAATTAAGGAAGATGTGTTTTTTGCAGCTTCAGTCACTCTCATTGCAAGGTTACGAACTTCATCTGCAACAATCGCAAAACCTGCACCAGCTTCACCAGCTCGTGCAGCTTCAACGGCAGCATTCAGTGCTAGCAGATTGGTTTGAAATGCAATTTCATCAATAATTTTAAGTATTTTTATTGTATCATCAGTGGCATCGGTTATTTCATTCATTGAATTCATTAAATGGTCCATTGATGAACTTGTATTTGCTATCATCGTGTTTACATCTTTCATACTACTATCAACTGAAATAGCATGTTCTGAATGTTGTTTAGAAATAGATGCCATTTCTTCAAGAAATGATGAAACTTCTTGTATTGAAGCAGCCTGCTCTGATGTACTTTGCGACATTAACTGGCTGTTTGAAGATACCTGAGAAAATACACTGGAAACTTGAACCGCTCCATCACTTAAACCGCCAATGACACGACGAATTGGATTTGCGATACCAATGCTGAAATATATTCCTAAAAGCAGGCTTACAAAAATAAGAGAAAACGCACAACAACAGAGTATTATTAGAACCTGTTTTTGGCTTTGATTCCCTTTTTTACGAATGCTATCAGCCAGACTTAAAAATTTATTGACTGATTCCACTGCACAAATAGAGTATGTTTCATCGTTAATATGTAATGGCGTATACACCATGTATCTTTTTTTGTCTTCAATTGTAAAAATTCCATGACCAGCGTTACATTGATGAATTTTTTTAATATTTTTTTCATCGATATTGCTAAAATTAGGGTCATTAATCGACTTATTGTCAATTAAACTGTATTTTGGATGATTTACAATTATCCCTTGCTTATCAACAATGAATGTATAGTCATTATTGTCAATATTATATTTGTTGAGAATCTTATTCGCTACCGACCAATCAAGCTCACATAAAACAGTTCCGGATATATTATCATCAATGATTATTGGTGCCGCAATTCGCATAATATCTACTTTTTTCTGATGACCAGGTTCAATAGATGTTGCGAAAACTGTTTTATTTGTTTTTAACTGATCAATAATAACATTTGAAATGATTATACTCGGATCAGATATTTCAATTCCTCTCTCAATTCCGATAATGGGGTCATAAGCCGAATTTAATAAGAATATACGTTTGAAAATTGGTGTATGTTCTTTAGCAATGGTTACCCTTGCCGTATTGTAAACATATTTTAACTCTCTCAATAACGCGTTCGTTGTAATCATTTTTTTTCGAAATTCAGAGATATCGACTTCTGTTGCAATATTCCAATTCCAGGGTGTAAATGGCAATACGAGAGTTAGTTTATCTGGCTGTTCCTGGTTCAACGTTTCTATAAAAATTCCCGCTTTGGTTAGGGATGAAGAAATGTTGTTTACATCCATATTTACGAGTGTGTTAATTTGATCGGGGTTCGGGTGAATAATAATTTTACCTGAATGGTCAAAGACATAGGTCAATCCATTTTGACCTGATTTAATCACCATAATGGTTTTCTTAAGATCTTCAATGTCATTTTCACTAATTCCGACACTAATCATTCCCACAAGAGTGTCATCTCCATCTAATAGACCTTTGAACTGACTAATGTACCAGGAATCATGAATAAACACTCGACCGTGAAAGGTTGTACCTGAAATAATATTTTGGATAAGAGGATTCGGAGATCCATCAGGTAAAAGTGCTGGTATGTAGCTACCGATCGCTCTCTTTCCATCCTGTGTTTTTTGATTGGAAAGAATCGCCAGCATATCACCATCATCGTTCATTCGTTGAAAAACAGTACAAGTGCCTTCAACCAGCTCTTGGAATTCATCGATCATTGGAGCTGGTTCATCAAAACTGTCGTTATACGCAATGGAGTCAAAACCAAGCTGAAGCATCGGCAAAACAATCTTTTTTTCTGCTCCTGTAAATAAGTGCTTCGCTTGCCATTCAACTGATAACCCTTGAACCTCTAATCCACCCATAGATGATAGTACATATTCTGCAATGTTTAAGTCTGTATTTAATTTTTGGTTCAGCAATTCACTTTGTGTATGGCAGATTTGCTTAATATTATTAATGGCTTTCTTTCCAGACTGAATTGCCTTTTGCTTCTCCCCTGTAGATTGACCTGATGACTGGTTTTCCTTAAAATAGCTAATTAGCATGTTAGCAGCTGCCAAACGCAGCGTTTCTTCTTTAGCTGTTTTAACCAGTTGACTTATTTTTTCCTGATTTTGAACGAGCCCTGTCATAAGAATTTCATGCGCCTGGTCGGTGAGTGCAGAGTATGAATTTGATAACGTTGTATCACTTAAAATGGCTAATTGGCGAACACTTACGAAGCCAATAATAAAAATAGGCAGGTTAACAAGAAAAAGACACAAAAATATTAATTTTTTTTTCAGTGACATCGTTCCCCCTTCATTTTTTGCAATAGGAATTCGAAAAAATAAATATTTTAAGATCACAAATATAAGATTGTATTTTCTTAACAATATAAAGGACTTGAAACATTTTTAATCTGTTGAAAGGATTGCGTTTCATGGAAAAAAACGATAAAATTCTTTGCGGTGCAAAACTCTTATGATTTCAATGTATTCTTTTTCAACCTCAATACCAATACGATATTTTCCAATGCTAATTCTATAGCGATTCTTATACCCAGTCATTAATTATACATTATCAAGTTTTCTTAAGCGATCCAAGATAATGCCCATCAAACAATTTGACAAAAACCTAACTAACTTTCTAATTTATTTTTATATTTGATAGGCATTATCTAAAATTTTTTATTTTTCCAAAACAACCATAAACATATACAAAAATATATTGTATATCAATCATTAAAACAAATCTACAAATTTTTGTGTGAATATCAAGTATTTATTGCTTCGTTTGATTTCAGTGCAATAACTGATGTCCAATTTTTGGCTACTTGATTTGTATTTATTGGGTTCCAAGTTAGGTTTTGATTTCAGTTAATATTTGCACATCACATTTCGCACAGCTGCTGATTTCAGTGATTTTGCACCTTGCTTTATGTTTTGTTGAATTTCAGAAAAAGGACGTCTATGATTTTATGCTTTTATCCATCACACGTAAATTTTCCTGCAACAGGTTGAAACTTTGTAAGAAAAGCATATAATCATGAACGTTGTCATTTGTTTTTATATCGATCACGCACATAACTATTTAATTTATATTCAAAATTTCAAAATAAATCGCAATCTGTGCAAATATGGCAGTTTTCCATATTTGCACAGATTAAGTTAACATGCTGTAATTTAATGAAATAGAACTAAACAATCAATAAGCTTACAAAAAGGTCAATGATGATCAGAAAATTTAGAAAAACGTTGCTTATTTAGTTGATTTTGCTTTCTGCAATCCAAAAATCACGACCTGCTGAGGCAAAAAATATCTATTTCTTTGCCTTTTCCCGATCCCAGTCAGTATCGCTGATCAATATAAATAAAATTTGGAATTTTTACTTTTTCAGGAGAATTAAAATATTTGCCATCAACTGTTTTCTTTTGATTCAAGGGTTCATTCAATTTGGCTGACCTTCGTACCACTGCGTTAATATAATTAAGCGTTCAATATTAAATTTACTCTGACCCAATTTACTAGAGGTTCTGGTCGCCATCCCATTCATTTTGATGTCCATCAAATGTTTCAGTGAGGCGGCCTCGATATATTACAAGCTTTTTAAATGTATTTGAAATTGTTTGACATATACCCCAATATTTTTGCAAATTTGGATTAAATTTTTGATATGATAAGAATTATTTCTGTCTTGAAAAGAGATTAAAACCCCTTCAACACCATATGTATCAATAAAATGAGTGATATTTTTTGCAGTGCCAAGTACAGGATAACCCATTAATTTTTTTCCAGACAATAAAGGGTTATCATCAATAAAACCAATAGGCTTGTAGCTGAGCTGTTCATTATTCATAACTTCGCGTAACAGAATCTCTCCACCGCGTCCTGCACCATATATCAGAACAACGTCTCCATGCAATTTCTTGCGTTGAAGAGAGTCTGAAAAAATTCGAAATGAAACGCGTACACCAAACACAAGACCTGTTGTAAAGAACCAATCAATAATAAAAATTCCTTTAGAAAAATCCTCAAATCGATATATGTAGGTTATGACCACGATACAAAAAAGAGAAGACAAAAAAGTGCCATTCAATAATGTTCGAACATCACTGATACTGATCTGTTTAAAGATTCCTTTATAAACACCAGTAATAAAAAATGCAAAAATTTTGCATCCGATGATTGGTGGGAGGGATTGTAAGAATATTTGAAAATAATATGCAAAATTTTCACCTTGAAATCGAATTCTATAGGATAGGTAGTATGAAAAAGAGATAACGCAAAAGTCCAGAATTACGAGAAATATTTGACGTTTATGTGTTAAATTTTCAATGAAGGGAGTAAATCTTCGTCCTTTTAGTAAACAATACTCATTTTCAGGATATACGCGCACCTGTGCAAGATAACCAGCCATCAGTCCAACAATTAACAGAATAGGAATAATAACAACAGGTGATGTAAACCGATCATGGGTTTCAACAAATAGGGCCGCGAGTCCGGAAATAAAGCCAATTCCATATAACACCAAAACAGCCCCTCTTTCTGAAAAGCCGCTCAGTACAAGTCGATGTGAGGTATGATCTTTTCCGCCAATATATGCTTTTCTGCCACTGAGAATACGAACAACTGTAACAAGAGATGTGTCAATAATTGGAACAATGAATATCAAGATTGGAATTGCATACACCGCAATTGAAATGTTTGAACTTTGTGGAGAATAATATAATACCAGTACTGACAAAGAAAATCCAATCGTTAAACTGCCGCAATCTCCCATGAATACTGATGCTGGATTGAAATTGTATACAAGAAAACCAGCCATTGCACCTGCAAAAATAAAGGCAATAATCGCAATATCCGGCGAATGGCTTTGAAAGAGAAATGCGAGAGAAAGGGCTGCAGATAATCCTGCACCTGCACACAGGCCATCCATATTGTCCAATAAATTGAACGCATTGGTCATCCCCACAATCCAAATAATTGTTAGAATTGTATCTAAAGTCAGAGAGGAGGACCAGTTTAAACGATAGCCAGCATATGTTACAAACAAAGCCGCTAAAAATTGTCCGACAAGTTTGCTATGGGGTTTGATTTGAAAAAAATCATCTACTAGACCCAAAACAAAAACAAAACACATACCAATCAACAATACTGAGTTTATATGTGGCATTGTTGAATGTTGGATTTTTTGTGAATGAACAAACTGAAAAAATATTGATAAATCAGTAATCCAGAACATTGGAATGGCAATTGATAAAAAAATAGCAATCCCGCCAAACAATGCTGTCGGTTTACTATGCCAACGATTTTGAGAGGGATGGGCGAGCCAATTTCGTTTGTGCGCTATTTTTATTACTACCGGTGTAAATAATAAGCATAATATAAAGGATATACTTGTATAAACCATGATGAGATTACTTTCTATCAATTACCTGTTGTTGATTCCGACCGGAACCTTTAACACGTGGGGCTCACTTTAAACATTGCCCTCCCTTTTTTTGTTCTTCAGCAAGACGTTCCAGATAATTGTTCCACAATCTTTTCAAAAAAAATTCTTTTTTTTCTTTCATCAATTATTCCTTCTATTTGACGTTGATCATGCAACTTTTTTTTGTCCAATTCAGGAAAACAATCAGTGACGACATTACCCGGACACCCATGTCACTCAATTGGAAGTCCAAAGTTGTCCGATCATATCATAAAGTTTCAAAATTCAAATTCTTTTTTTTGTGCAAATTTGTCTAGGCTTGTGGACATTGTCCCATAAGAATAACGTTGAATATTAATTAACAATTATTTAATTTATATTCAAGTGTAAATAAAGATTATGTTTCGATGCTTTTTAAAATTTGTTGGAATCTTTTGGAATTGCATTAACGAAGTATAATAGGTAGCGGGGGGCGGATTTGAACCGCCGACCTTCGGGTTATGAGCCCGACGAGCTACCAAACTGCTCCACCCCGCATCAGAAAAATCGAATATATCGTATTGATAATGATTAGTCAAGCTTTTTTTTAATAAAAACATTTTATAATAAATGCCTGATAAATGATTTAATTAAGCATCTGGTTTAATAATCAAATTTGACAATTATTGATTTACAATCCACATTTTTGAATATGAATATGTGCTGCAGCCGATGTTTTTCGACCGGCAGATGTTCTCATTAAATATCCTTTCGTTAACAAGAAAGGCTCGACAACATCAACAAGCGTGTCAGCTTCTTCTTGAAGCGTAGCTGCGATGGCCTCAATACCAACAGGCCCCCCCTGATAATAGTCAATGATTGTATTTAAATATCGTCGATCGAGAGGTGTCAAGCCTTCATTATCAACACCTTCCAGATGCAAGGCACGATGAACAGTTTGAATATCAATTTGACCATCACCCCGAACCTGGGCAAAATCTCGGACACGTCTCAATAATCGATTGGCAATTCTAGGTGTTCCACGTGACCGGTTGGCAAGGGAGATCGCTGCTTCCTGGTTAATTGGAATTTGAAGAATGGAAGCTGATCGGTTGATTATCGTTGCCAGATCTGCTTCTGAATAAAAATCAAGACTGCGGAATATGCCGAAACGATCTCGCAAAGGAGCGGATAGAAGTCCCACCCGGGTCGTCGCCCCTACCATTACAAATTGATTTAAACGATATCTGTGACTTTTGGCATATGGGCCTTTGTCAAAGATAAAATCAACTGCAAAATCCTCCATTGCCGGATAAAGAAACTCTTCAACAGATTTAGGCATACGATGGATTTCATCTATAAATAATACATCCCCTTTTTCTAAATGCGTGAGGATTGCCAGGACATCCCCCCCCTTTTCAAGAGCCGGTCCTGATGTAATTGTTAGAGTGCCGCACATCTCTTTTGCAATCAGATGGGCCAATGTTGTTTTACCAAGTCCGGGGGGGCCGTGTAATAAAACATGCTCAAGCGCTTCATCTCTTTTTTTTGCAGCTGTGATTGCAATTGTTAAAATTTCAACAGTATCTGTTTGTCCAATGTAATCTTTGAACTCTTGTGGACGAAGCGAACAAATATGATCATCAGAATCTTCTGGTAAACTCGAACCTGATATGAGCCGCCCGGCATTTTCATCAATGGTAATTTCTTTCATGACTCCATCTCACCGCGATAGACTTCATCAAACAATTCCTCTGCTGTGTTGATATTTTTTGAACGCTTGAAAGCATTATCGATCATTTCATCTGCTTCAGCCGGTCGATGCCCCAGTTGATTAATCAGAACATCTGAAACCTGAAGTTTGATTTCTTCCAGTGATGAATCTAGCTGTTTATTTTGTTCAGCTTCACGCTCTGTCTGATGCATCAAAGCATATTTTTTCATTTTTCCATGTAAGGTGGCAACAATTTTTTGAGATGTCCGATTTCCAATACCTTTTAGCTTGGATAAACGCTTGATATCTTTATTTTCAATGGCAATTGCGATATCGCGAACCGGTATGGATAAGGCATGGACCGCTTTTAAAGGACCGATAGCTTCGACTGTTATAAATTGTTTAAAAAAATCTCTTTCAACCTCATGATTGAATCCAATCAAGGTGGGCTTCGGCTGTCGTTCAGTTTGATAGTGATAAATAAACAACGACACTTTGTCTTCGTTCATACGTGATTTAAACGCATTCATTACCACTTCAGGCAACAATATCTCGTATCCAACAAAACCAGAAAGTAAAACGATCCGGTCTGTTTCTTGTTTGATTACACGACCTTCTAAATAAGCAATCATAAGTTACCTCGAAAAATACCAATCACCCCCAATGCAAGGGCATCAGATGCATGATTGGGTCGGATCGGCTCAAGTCTTCCGAGAAGATGCCGAACCGCTTTTTCTAGTTGTTGTTTGTTCGCTTTGCCATTTCCTGTTAATACTTTTTTGGCTTCACGAACAGGGATTTCAGTCACTTTAATGTTAAATTGGCTGGCAGCCAATAAAATGACACCCGTCACTTTTGCCAATGTAATGCCTGATTTGGGATAACAACTGAGCGTAAATATATCTTCAATGACTAACAGATCAGGCTTGTGTTGATTGAGTATTTCATTTATTGAGAAATAGATTTGTTGAAGACGATTTGGTAGGGAGGTTGTTTTTGACGTTGTTATGGTGTGAAATGCATAGCTTTTGATTCGATTCATACTCCCACACACCATTCCAACGCCAGTTGAAGCCAAACCCGGATCAATGCCAATTACTTTTATCATTTTCATTCATTTGTGAAAAATTGATGGATTGAGTAATTATAGTTCACTTAGTTTTTTCTGTGCCAGTTTTGCTTCCGGTGCTTCAGGGTACTTTTTTGTTAATTCTTTTAAAATAAGGCTTGCATTTGTTTTATCATGTAATTCGAGAAAGGCAAGTCCTTGTTTGAGTAATGCTGCTGGAACTTTATTACCATTGGGATAGGTTTCAATCACTTTTTGATATTCAAGAATTGCTTTTTCAAACCATTTTTCCTGATAATAAATCTCTCCCATCCAGAATTGTGCATTATCCGCTTGTTTCGATTTAGAATATTTCTTTATAAAGTTAACAAATTGAATTCGGGCAGTTTCATAATCCTTATTATCAAATGCCGCTTTTCCTCTCATATACATTTCTTCTTCAGGCGATTGCGGTTTTAAACTGGTAACAGGCGTCTTTTGTGATTGAACTGACTGCGTCGCTTTTGTTGGGATGGATACTTGTTTTTCCTTAAGTCCTAAATAATCTTCAATGCGCTTTAATCGACCTATAATCATGTCTATTGGAATACTATCTTGTGAGGATGTTTGTTTTTGCTGTTTTAATAGGTGAAACTTTTTCTTGAGATGATACTCAATCTCTTCCAATCGACCGGTTATTTGTCGAATTTCATGACGACTCGTATTGGAGTTGGCTTTTATACCTGCATACTGCTCACGAAATTGTTTCTCTACTAAATCTAATGATTGCTTGATATGATGCAACTGAGATTCCATGGACTCAATACGGGTATCAACCTGATTGTATGAGGTTAAATTGCTTGAACCTTGTGTTTCCAATGCTGTTAGTCGATTTTGAATATCTAGCATGTCTTGTTGAGAAACACATCCAAAAATAAGAATGGAAAAATATGCGAGTATACATCTATGGATTTTTTTCTTCATAACTTTCTCTTTCAAAAACCAAAAAAGGTCATGAGTTAATCCTTTATTATAAATGCTCTAAAATAATTATTTCGCAGTTTTTAACAATTGCGCTACAAGTCAGTATTATTCCGGTCATTTATAACAAAGGATTCTATTTGAGATACAACAAATATAGCCTGTGACAGCTTTACTTATTCCCACTGATAAATACTATTTAATCGTAAAATGTGCACGTCTATTTTTAGACCAAGCTTCTTCATTAGAGCTTGCATCAACCGGACGTTCTTCACCAAAGCTGACTGTTTCTATTCGCTCAGATTCAACTCCCAAATCAACAATGAAATTCTTTGCTGTTTCAGCGCGACGTTCTCCTAAAGCGATGTTGTAAGCTGCGCTGCCACGTTCATCACAATGTCCTTCAATAATTATTCTTTCTCCGGGATGGGTTCTCATCCATTCTGCCTTAATCTTAAGCTCTTCCTGAGAATCCCATCGAAGTGTGCTTTCATTGTAATCAAAATAGATATCTGTCTCTTCAAAACGATTTCTTGCTTCGATTTCTTCCTGTTGGCGACGTTCTTCAGCTCTTTTAGCAGCTTTTTGTCTTTCTTCTTCCTGTCGTTGTTCCTGTATTCGTTTTTGTCTTTGAACCTCAGCTTTTTTTCTCCTCGCTTCTTCTTCAGCTTTGATTCGCTTTTCTGCTTCAACCCTGGCACGCTCAGCAGCTTCTTCTTCAGCTATTTCTGCGGGTGTTTTTACCTCTGGTTGAGTCCCACCACAACCTGAAATTAGAAACATTGCCAATATACTTACTAAAAAGATACAAACGAGCTTACGTTTATTCATCATAAGAAACCTCCTGATAAAATTTCAACATTGAATAACGTTTTTGTTTCTAATTCAATGTTGTAAGATAAATAATTATATAAAGATATAATACTCCAATCAGCTATTGTCAATAATCTAAATTGAAGTGAACCTGTTGATCAGAAATTATTCATATTTCTGATGTGTTTACATTATTTTGACCAGTTTGGATCAAATTGTTCTCCATCTAGAGAAAACAATTGTCTTTGATCTGTTCCATATGCTGTCATGACATAAATTTTACTTTTCCCTGTTCGCGAAGAACAGAACATAATGAGATTCCCATCAGGTGACCAGCATGGGGATTCATTGTTTCCAGAATTTCTGGTGAGTTGCATTTTGCGGCTGCCATCAACATTCATAACATAAATGTCAAACTGATCATTCTTTCGTCCGCAAAAAGCGACCCGATCCCCCTTTGGCGACCATGATGGCGATACATTGTATTTACCTTCATACGTCAGTCGTTTAATTTTTCCGGAATCAATTTCATATATATAAATGTGTGCATTTCCTGAACGATTTGATACAAAAGCAATTTTTTTGCCATCAGGAGACCATGATGGAGAAACATCAATTCCCCAATCATATGTTAGCCGCTTAATAATTTTTCCAGTACGGGTCAGCAGGTATAGTTCGGAATTACCTGGTTTTGATAATGCCGCAGCAAATTCCATTCGTTTTGGATGCCACGCAGGGGTGATATTATGCCCTTTAAAAGAAACATAAAAGCCACGTTTTTTTCCGGCCATGTGACGTATATATAAATCAGGTTTATTCCTTGCGTATGATGTGTATGCAAGCCACTCCTTATCATGAGACCATGATGGCGCTAAATTGATTGACCGATTCTTTGTTACTTGCTTTACATTATAGCCATCAAAATCACTGGTATAGATTTCTTTGTGACCGGTGTGTGCGGATACGAATACAATTTCACTGTCAAAAAATCCTTTATTTCCTGTCAATCGCTCAATCACTTCATTGCAAAACCGTCGAACAATTTTTCTAATATCATTATGCCAGCCTTTGTATTTTTTTCCGACAAGTAATCGGCCTGAAAAGGTGTCGAACAATCGCAACTCTACAACCACAAGCTTGTTCTGCACATTTATTCCACCTGTCACCAAAAGTTCAGCACCAATTGCTGTCCAGTTTTTGAAATTCAATGACGAGCCAGTGATACCAGTTTTTTGAAGATCTTCCAAAAAAGCCTTTTCATTCAGCATCTTAAAAAAACCAGTAAACTCAAGTGTTTGAGAGAGTACTTGTGTCATTTCTCTAGCGATTCGTTCAGCGGGTGATGTTTCCGGCGTATACCTGAACACCGGAATTGCAATGGGGATTTTTCTCAAAAATGGATTACTGATATCAATATAATCAATCACCCGTTGTGCGTTAGCTGAAAACACGCACACACTGACCAAAACTAAACTTACGATAATGGATGAAACATGTTTTATTTTCAAGTCAGGTATCCTCATTTTTGGATAAGGTTTACTTATCCGCTCATTTCAATCCCGAAGGTGTAAATTTCAACCCTACCGGCCCGTATACTGGACGCAAATAAGCGCCGGGCAATGGAGGGAGTGGATTGGATTTTTTGACTGCCTTAATAGCGCACTCATCAAAATAATCATTGCCAGATTTTTTTTCAAACCACATATCCGGCTGAATATAACCATTTCTCATGATATTGATCACTAATATTGCACTTAAGTGGGTTTCATAGCCACCAATCATTTGAACAGATACTGCCCAGTTTTTATTGATTTGTGACATAACCTCGGCTTTATAGATATCCATTAATTCTACTGATGACTTTTTTTCACCAACCTGTCGGATTCGTTTCCTGGCCTCATCAATTCTTACTTTCTGTTGGAGTTGTCTGAAAGTATCAGTTAATTGTCTTTTCTTTTTGTTTTGTGCAATTTTTTCTTTTTTTAAGGTTTTCTTTTTTAAAGATCGTTTAATTTTAGGCTTTCCAGGCTTTTTTGGTTTTTCAATTGGCTTTATTTCTTGAACTTCAGGTCTTTGAACTGGTTCGGGCTCATGGGCTCGTTCTTGTTTGGGTTCTATCATTTTTTCAGGTTGAATAAGCTCTGGATTCGGTTTCAAAGGCTTATAAGCCTTTGGCTGTTCAATGGGTGCTAGCGGTTGAAACTTTTTGGGTTCATATACTCTTTTTGGTTGCTGCATAGGGGCTGATACTGGCTGATCATATGTTTCAGAAGTCCCTTCATTATCAGAAATATCCACCATATCTGTGTCCGAATCAAGCGCTTCATATTCAGGTATCTCCTTTTCAGTAACTGATACAAGGTCAATGTCTATTATCGTTGGAATTTCTTTATTCGTCTGGCCTAAACCCGGAAAAAAAAAGATTATCGCAAAAAACAGAAGGTGTCCTATTGCTGAGCTCCCTAATGTCAATGCCCATGTTAACTTTTTTATGTCCGAACGAACCAGGTAATCATTTGCTGCATACATAAAGCTTTTCTACTTATTGTCAATTAGCATCATCAATAAGATATAATTATGATGCTAAGATCGATTGTCCGAATTTTTCAGCGGATCAGTGATCATCCCCAATTTTTGAACGCCGGCATTTTTGACCTCCGACATCACGCGAACCACTAATCCATAAGCAACATTTTTATCTGCCCGCATATAGACGTGTTTTTCCATCCGACCATCAAGAATAATTTTTATTTTTTCTTGAAGCGCATCAATTGTAACTTGATACGTATTGATATAGATTTCTCCATTCTTTTTGATTGTAATGGTCAAACTATCATCATCAGTTGGCAATGATTTGGATGATGTTTCAGGTAAAGAAACATCTACTCCTTGTGTCATCATTGGGGCAGATACCATAAAAATAATAAGCAAAACCAACATAACATCCACAAAGGGCGTTACATTAATCTCCGACATATATTGACTGCTTGAACCATTGCCTGTCATAATTTATTGTCCTTTTCCTCGAAGCATTTCAATTTCAACAATATTAAGGAAATCGGCAGAAAAGCTTGTTAGTTCTGATTCAATCACTCTAATTTTACTGTTGAAATAGTTAAATGCCACCACAGCGGGTATAGCCACAGCTAAGCCTGCAGCTGTCGCAATTAATGCTTCAGAAATTCCTGGTGCGACTGCCGCTAAATTGGCTGAACCTTTCATACCAATTCCATGAAAAGAATTCATGATACCCCATACTGTTCCAAATAGACCAACAAATGGTGTTGTGTTGCCGGTTGTTGCCAAAAATGCTGTAAGGCTTGTCACACGTGTCATTTCTGTATTAATCGCACGTCGTAAAGCCCGATTGATATTGTCAATCCCAATTGTCGTGCGGTGACCCGTTTGTTCTTCAGAGACATTCTCAGAATCAGTTACATTAATTCCAGACTTTTCTAGCTTATTCAATTCCTGATATCCGATTCGAAAAACACGCCCCACCGGACAAGACTGAAACTGTTTGGTTCCTGAAAATGCACTTGCCAGGTCTCTACTTTTCCAAAAATGTTCTACAAAAGCGAGGGACTCTTTGTAAGCCTTTCGAACGTACAAAAATTTAATAATAATGATTCCCCAGGATGTTACTGAGAAAAATAACAAAAGCAACAGTACAAACTTTACCATCGGGCCGGCATTGGTAACCATGTGGATGATGTCTGCATCTGTAGTGAACATAATTTTAACCTCTTTAATTATTTGATACCAGTTTTTTATGGTGTCATTGATATTGGCACTAATAATGCCAAAATTTTTGATGTCATCAAACTTAATATTTATACAACGAAATCATAACTGTCAAGTCTTATCTGAAAATCTTTAAACACGAATTCTTAATTTATTGTTAAAAAGTACATTAGACATGATTTATTCCTGGTTGTAAAGCCTTTTTTGTTTTTTAATTGCTTTTTTGTCGTTGTTTTGTATGATATACGAATAAATAAAAAACAATTGTGAGTATATCTCGGACATAGAAAAATGCAATCAAATTATGATATCATTGTTATTGGTGCTGGTCATGCAGGTTGTGAGGCAGCATTGGCATCGGCAAGAATGGGATGTAAGGTCGCTCTGTTAACCATTGATTTAGACAAAATCGCAGCGATGCCTTGCAGTCCATCTATTGGTGGAATGGCGAAGGGGCAACTCGTTCGTGAAATTGATGCCCTGGGTGGAGAAATGGCAAAAATAGCTGATATATCAGCTATTCAATACAGAACATTAAACACTCGAAAAGGGAAAGCGGTTCATTCATCAAGAACACAAAATGATAAGATAAAATATCATATTGCCATGAAAAAAGTTCTTGAAACGCAAGAAAGGCTCTTTCTCAAACAAGCGCTTGTAGAACAATTATGGATTGAAGGTCGAAAAATTAGAGGTGTGATTGATCAAACCGGATTTACATATTCAGCTCGGGCCGTCATACTTGCCAATGGAACGTTTTTAAAAGGTATCGTTCACATTGGACATAAAGCCATATCTTCCGGTCGTGCCGGAGAATTTGCAAGTATTGGCCTTGCAGATCAACTCGCTCATCTTCAATTTGATGTAGGCCGGTTTAAAACTGGTACACCACCGAGATTGTTGAAATCATCCATTGATTTTTCTCGTTTTGAAGAACAAAAACCAGAGCCTCCTCAACGCCGGTTTTCAATTTTTTCAAAAAATGATTCCTTGACGCTTCAATCGTGCTTTATGGGTTATACAAATTTGAATAGCCATTCCATCATACGTGATAATCTCAAACAATCTGCCCTTCACAGTGGTCGGATCAAAGGCCGTCCGGCAAGATACTGCCCATCACTAGAAGATAAAATTGTCAGATTTGTTGATAAAGATCGACACCAGGTTATTCTCGAACCTGAAGGTATTGAATCTCAAGAAATCTATGCCAGTGGTCTGGGAAACAGTCTTCCGCTTGAAATACAACTCAAACTGGTTCAGTCTGTTGATGGACTGTCAGAAGCTGTAATCATGCGTCCTGCTTATGCAATTGAATATGATTATATCAATCCACAGCAACTTCAACCCACACTTGAAACACATCAGATTGATGGCCTCTATCTTGCAGGTCAGATTAATGGTACTTCTGGATATGAGGAAGCCGCTGCGCAAGGACTTTGGGCTGGTATAAATGCTGCTGCAAAAATTCAGAACCAACCACCGATGCAACTGGATCGCTCTAAAGCTTATATGGGCGTTTTAATTGATGACTTGATCACAAAAGGAACTAAAGAACCATATCGCATGTTTACATCTCGCGCCGAATACCGACTCATGCTGCGTGAAGATAATGCTGATTTAAGATTGATGAAAATAGGGCATGAATATGGCTTGATTCAAAAAGATATCTATAATGATATGATTGAAAGAAAAAAACAGATTGCTGATGAAATACAGCGTATTAAATCAGTAACGATCAAACCTTCAGCAGATATCAATGCATACCTTCAATCAAAAAAAAGCCCAGTAATTGATAATGGTGTATCTCTGGCACAACTATTGAAACGTTCTGAAATGGACTATGATTGTGTACAAACATTTGCTAAAAGCCCAGAACCGGTTTCCCCTATAGTGGCAGAGCAGGTTGAAATTGAAATTAAATATGAAGGCTATATTCAAAAGCAGTTTCGGGAAATACAAAAATTTAGCGAGCTGGAACGTATTCAGATTCCACAAACTTTAGATTTTAATCATGTTCATGGATTATCCAATGAACTGAAAGAAAAACTAAGTCTCATCCGACCTGTTTCGTTAGGACAGGCCTCACGAATCGAAGGTATGACTCCTGCTGCGCTATCGGCGATTATGATTATGCTAAAACAAAGGTGAAACATCATTAATATATATTTATTTGTATCGTTTTCTAAAAAAGATTGCATCACAGAATACTTTTTGATATGGTTAAAATTTATATAAACAAACCATTTCAATAGATCAATCGTAAAAAAAAATATTTATAAATTGATAAAGATGTTGTATCGCAAATCCTACAAAAAAATTAGGATTCTAAAAGATAAAACTTTGAAATGTGTAAATTATGACCAACATATCTCAAGGAATACGGGTCAACTTTTGTTTTTCCCGACATGTATTTTACTTGCCAGGAAAAACAAAAGTTGAACAATAACAAGAGGAGGAATGCATGTCTCAGGAAAACCAGAATGATTCATTGAAAACATATGAACTTGTCAGACGAGTTGAAGGCAATGAGGCGCCTCAGGTAATGGCGAAAGTTTCCATACACCTTAATGACTCTGAAGAAATTGCTTTTCAGCCAGCTCCTGAGTTAAAAGAGGAGCAAGTTGATTCAGTGGAGTTTGTGGAACTTCAAAAAAAATATGGCATCCTAATGAGCAGTTTGCCTGTTGGATTGCTGATTGTTAATGAAAACCTCATTGTTGGAACTGAATATACTGAAATTTGTTCGGATATTTTTGGACAATCTGATCTAGAAAATAAAAATTTATTGGATTTACTCAATGTTACCGACGATCAACGAGAAACGATCTCTAACTATTTGAAACTATTTATTCAAACTCTTGGTGAACCGGGCACTGTCAATCCGATTGAAATATTAGATATTATGCCACCAGTCCTGGATGCTGACGATGATTCCGACATGGGTGAAAAAGAATCGCGCCAGGTTCGTATTGGATATCAAATGATCAGCCAGGCCGAGGATGGATCTGCACAAGTTCTTGTCATTATCGAAGATCTTACTCAAGTCAAAACGGCTAATGAAGAAGTAGAAAAGATTGAGAAAAAAGTTCAAACCCTTGAATCTATTATTGTAGACCCTGATTTATCTGCCGAATTATTGGGTGATCTCATTCATTGTGTCAATACAGCAAGTGAAACATTGAGTCAATTGACTGAATCACCAGACAACACCGATTTAATTGCAAGTCTTTCTCTCAATATTCATAAAATTGCTGGCTTAACCACTGGTTTTGGTGAAGAACACGTCATTGATCAGGCTGAAAACTTGCTTAACATCATTCAGCAAGTTTTAGCGAGTGAGGCTACTGACGATTGGCTGTCCACTTGTGAAACACAATTAAATGAGATTTCTGATAGTATTTCCAATATGACAGAAACTTTTCAAGAATTAACAGGCCTTGAAGTTCAAGAAAAGCCAGACAAAAAACTGAAAGTTGAGGGTAAAAGCCTTACAAGCCTTGCTGGAAATATCAAGGATTTGAATGTAAGTGCTGAAGAAAAATCAAAGCTGATGGTTCAAATCAATGATTTAAAATCAGTTTCAGTTTATGATGGATTGAGCCGCACTGCACGAATGATTCAGGGTATCATAGATATCACCGGAGAAAGTGCAGCTTTTTCAATTGAAGACTCAGATGTCATGATAGATTATGCCCTGGCACAAAATCTGAATGAGCCATTGATACATTTGTTTTTACATATTCTTAAACATAATATTGATGCTCCTGAAGACAGATTTGATCGAAACAAGGTTGAAGAAGCCAATATAACTGTATCTATTGTTGAAGATGAAGATGGCCTTGTTATTGAAATGAGTGATGATGGCGAAGGGCTTGATGCTGAAACAGTCAAACAAACCATTGTCGAAAAAGAATTGATGACTCAAGCGGCGGTTGATGAAATACCTGATGATGAATCCTTAGAGTTAATTTTTACAAAAGGTTTTTATGATGCAGCGGATGATATTCAAAGCGGTTTGCGATTAGATCAAATTCAAGCGTTGGTTAAGGATGAGCTCGGTGCTGAAATGTTCGTTGATGCTGAACCTGGGGAAGGCACGACTTTTATGATAAAAATTCCAGGAGATTCACCTGAAACATCTGCATCTGAGACTGTTAAACAGGTGTATGGTTATAATGCTGGATTTTATTATTTGTTTGAAATTGATGCTTCTGGCGATTGTCGGGCTTCAAAAATTGAAAAAGATGAGGTGCCATCACCTGTCATTGACAAGTGGATGGCTGATGGAACACTGTCAGGTTAATTCTTTTTGATAAGCCCCAATTTGTTGGGTATCATGCCAACAAATTGGGGAAAATGAATATTATTCATACTTATTAAAGAGAGCAATTAGTTGGTCACCATATTTTTCCATCACTTTTTGTCGTCTCAGCTTCATGGTTTGTGTGAGCAAGCCATTATCAACAGAAAAATCATCCGCAATAATCAGAAATTCTTTTGGGATTTCATATCCGCCATAGATACTTCTTAATTGATCAATAACTTGATTTTGCAAGAAGTCAACAAAGGTTGGTACTTGAATTAATTCCTCAGGTGATTTCCCCGTGCAATCAATACTTTCAATATATGATTTCAAAGATTCAAAATCAGGAACCATCAAGCAAACATTAAATGGTTTGGCCTCGCCAAAAATCATGGCATTGGCAATATATGGGTTAAGTTTGATATCTTCCTCAATAGATGCCGGATGAACATATTTTCCATTTTGTAATTTATATTCTTCTTTGAATCGACCGGTAATATATAAGAAACCATCTTTATCCAATTTGCCGCGATCACCTGTTCGGAAACCAACACCCAACTCTGGGTCATCTATTAAAACAGCGGCTGTCTTATCAGGTTTATTGTGATAGCCTTGCATGACATTGGGACCATGACAAATAATTTCGCCATCTTCTGAATCTTTTCCTGTCATGCTTTTATCAATTATAACAGTTACTTTGTCAATCGCACAACCCACGCTGCCAATTCTGTTTTTTTCAGGGCTATTAATTGTCATTGCTGGTGTTGTTTCAGTCAGGCCATAACAATCATATGTCATGATCCCTATATCACTGAAAAAAGTTGCAATTTCAGGATTCATCACAGCACTGCCAGTAATGGCCAATTTAAGATTACCACCAAATTTGGCGCGAATTTTGGAAAAGACAATTCGATCTAAAATATATAAAAGGATAGAGCCTTTACCTGTTTCACGTTTTTTCTCGGCTTCACTTTTTGCCAGATTAAACAAAAATTCTGCCGCCCCCCCTTTTTCTTTCATTAGACGATGGATTCCATCATATACACGATTGAATATTCTGGGAACAGCTATTAAAATATTGGGTTTAACCTTCTGCAAATCATCGACAATCGTATCAACAGATTCAACAAGTCCGGTTGAACCGCCCAGGTACATTCCCAGGTATAATTCTCCGGTTTGACCAAATGAGTGAGCCCAAGGTAAAATTGACAGACTCACTGTTGATTCATCTAAATGTGAAAATGCCTTTGCAGCGGCCTGAACATTTGAAGTAAAATTTCCATGACTCAACAATACGCCTTTCGGATCACCAGTTGTTCCTGATGTATATATGAGAGCAGCAATATCACTCCAATGAGGTTTAATTGATGGAACCGGATTTGATTTTCCAATTTCCTCAAGTTCCGCAAGGGTGCCAGGTCCATCGCCTTCAATGATAATAATTTTTTCGAGGGTTTCAATTTTATCAACCAGATGTTTGACTTTGTTGTAAATGTCAGTGTTTACAACAAGCAGGACTTTAAGGCCGCTGTCAGTAATGATGTATTCCCATATCTGCTCTCTTTCCTTTTCATACATGGGAACAAATCGTGCGCCCCTTCCATAGCTGGCAAAGGCAGCAAGTGCCCACTCCACACTGTTTTTGATAATCACGCCGACTGCATCATCTTTTTCAACACCTAACGTTGCAAGACCGCCGCGAAGATTATTGACACGTTCGCTCATCTGTCGATATGTAAAGAATTGATATTCACCATCGGCTTGTTTGACTCCGATATTATTACGGTCAGGAAATTTCCTCACAGTAGTTTCGAACATATCAACAAGATTGTACGGGGGTTCAAACCAGATTTCTTTTCTTGTCATTACATTTGCCTCACTTTCTCTTCAATTGAATTGATGGATAAGTTATATATCTTATCCGAATCTTTTTTAATTTGATCTGAATTCTAAAAGTCAAATCAAAATAGTTTAATTGTAATTCAATACATATCATAAAATAAGAAATAATTCATGTATTAGTTTATTTTTTTTTTGAAAGCAATAAAGATGCCGCCAATAAAAAAAGCGAGCCATCATTTTTGATAACTCGCTTTCTTTAATCGGGGCGAGAGGATTTGAACCTCCGACCCCTTGAACCCCATTCAAGTGCGCTACCAGACTGCGCTACGCCCCGAAATATTTTTATTTATTTTTCTATTTTGATTCAATTATGAATAAATGTAATATCCATAATTAATGTCAATATAGTACAGATGGAAATCTCATGTCAAGAAATAGTTGGAAAAAAATTATTTTTTATTGACAGAAACGAATAAAAGAGGTATTATTGTGTTTTTTTAATAATGGGGCCGTTAGCTCAACCAGGCAGAGCAGCTGACTCTTAATCAGAAGGTTATAGGTTCGATTCCTATACGGCCCATATATTTTTTCCGCTGTTTTTTGCCTGTCTTTTTTTTCTTGATGTGTGATTTTTTTATCTAAAGCATTTACAGCCTCCTTAGCATCTTTTTTTAAGTTTTTAATGTATAATCTGTTGTTGATATTCTTTCATGTCCTAAAATGGCCTGAATATCAACAAGTTGATACATTGGAATGTCTGATTGGATGAAACCTGAAATATTCGGCATCCTTCATATTCCAGTTAACACTTCTTGAACAGGTATTCCCTAAAAATTCGTATTGATTCGATCAGCTAAAAGCCATGATTCTATCTCTTGTACTGCAATGCGAAACAAAAAATTAGGATTTTGTGGGCAAGGCAACCACTGACGAATCAAAGTCGGCGCGCATTCGGTTGTATCAAGATCAGTTAAAAGTAAAAACACTGATGCTTTTGAAGCATTGTTGAATCCTTTTACATTCTTTTTTAAATTACCGAAACCTCCTATGCAAAAGCATGCACCCACAATATATGGCTGTTTCGATATTTTTATGTTAGATAGCCGACTTGTAAAATTTTTCCCATAAGCGTCATTCATATAATTTTTTTCTGAAAAATTGTTTGAATTACGAACAAATTGTGGGACAAGGTGAAAATATGATATTGCCAGAAAAAATTCAGCGATTTGTCGAAATGATTTATTAGCAATGACCTGTTCAAGAAATGTTTGTGTTAATAATAGTTGATCTGAGATATCGTCCTTATCAGGCCGGTCGATGATTTGATGTCCATCTTTAAAGACTTTTTCGTAGGACAAATATTCTTGTTCATTAATACCGATGGAATAAATCCATGATACTGATTCACCAGAAAGCGTTATTTCTATTTCAATATCTTCGGGTTTATTGGAAGCAAGACAGCATAAAGTAGCAAAACTGCCTCTTGTTTGTATGGCACTTTTTAGCCCGCCTCCTTGCTTTACAATGTCATAAAGAAAACGAAAAACATCAATCAAGTTGGACTTGCCTGAAGCATTTGGACCGACAATAAACATACGCT
>Ga0272440_1001029_pt1 | contig 23276 bp, 18 predicted proteins | sample SSMMMBAug17_FD_192440 | JGI IMG/M metagenome (GOLD analysis project Ga0272440, IMG submission 192440) | Marine sediment archaeal communities from Little Sippewissett salt marsh, Falmouth, MA, United States - SSM-MMB-Aug17 | ecosystem: Environmental > Aquatic > Marine > Wetlands > Sediment ...
CAGAAAGCAATTTTGCTCGAAATGCGAACACGCTTTAAAGCTGTTGACCAACGTTTTATTGATATGGAGAAACGTTTCGAACAACGTTTTGAAGCAATTGAACAACGTTTTGAACAACGTTTTGAAGCAATTGAACAACGTTTTGAAGCAATTGACCAGCGTTTTGAATCAATTGACCAGCGTTTTGAATCAATTGACCAGCGTTTTGAATCAATTGACCAGCGTTTTGAATCAATTGACCAGCATTTTGAATCAATTGACCAGCATTTTGAATCAATTGACCAGCGTTTTGAATCGGTTTTAAGAGAGATGGATAAAAAATTTGAGACGATGGAGTACCGGTTTTCAGCAATTGACAACCAGCTTAATTTTCTAACTAATTTTTTTATTGCTTTAATGACTTCATTCATCGCATTATTTGGCTACATCGTATGGGACAGAATGAATACTAACGATAAAGTATCTAAATTAATTGAAAAAATAAACAGCTCTTTCAAGCAGTCTCAAGTATCTCTAGAGACTATTCAATCGGATCAAATACAGGAAAACTCGCAAACAATAAAAGATCAACATCAAAATATTGCCAGGCAAGATCATGACACGCTCACGCTGATTCAGGACAAACTGAATTACATTTTGGATGTTATCAGTCAAGTCCCAGAAATAAAAGACATTATGCATTCGAATAAATTTCAGGGAAAAATGGTTCCAGCTTGATAAATTATCCTTGCAATTTTTATTATTTGGGGTTAAATAGTCCATCATATACTTGAAAAAAATTGATACCATATATTTGTTAATGCGCAGCTTGAAGTGAGTGGCGTTTATTACCAACTTTTTACACGAGAATAAAAAAAGTGTTATTATGGATGATGACATCGCCTCAGTCATCCAACGCTAAATTTTATTGAATAATGCTTTCGGTATGAGGTCTCATATGACGTATTATGCATCAAATGCAAAAACTCTGTATCAAGCGGGTTCATTGATGTCGAAAATCAATGCACGTTTGTCTGGCAATCAAAAAAATACAAATCTGGCACAAGAGATGGCGGATCAAATCAAGCTATCTTCAAATGCGACGGCTCAAGCGAATACAATTAAAACAATTGATGAAATGGTCGGTTCACAACTTGACCTTGTCGCATGAATCAGATGCCAACACAAAGTGAAACGCAAATGGCTTGCCCGTACAAAGGTCTCATTTCATTCACAGATCAGGATGCGGATATCTTTTGTGGCAGAACAAAATGGATACAGGCCATTTATGATGATCTTCAACAAAAAACATTTATTGCCCTCACTGGTGCATCAGGCTCGGGAAAAACATCTCTGATTTTCGGCGGTGTAATTCCAAAACTACGACAAGAAGCGACCTGGCAAATTGCATGCCTTCGTCCCAAAGAAAGTCCCTTTTATGAGCTTTCAAAATCTTTGATTCCTTTACTTGCCCATGATCTGAACCCCTTTGATCAGGCCAAAGAAATAAAACAACTCACTGATGGTTTCCGCTCGAAAAATGTGTCTCTATTTGATGTTGCCAAAGAAATTATCGAAAAATGTGATCCCAATACCCGCCTGTTACTTATCATTGATCAATTTGAAGAGCTTTATGCGCTATGCCCGCTTGCTGAAGAAAGAAATTTATTTTTGGAACTTATCCTGAATGCTGTAACCCTTTCCAATGATATGGAAAATCGCATTTTTAATGTACTGATATCCTTGCGTGCTGATTTTCTGGGGCAGATTATTTCTCATCGACGAATGTCTTCATTTCTCTCCAATTCAGACCATAAACTCGGCCCCATGTCCCCAGATGAGTTACGCGAAGCAATCGAACTGCCGGCGCAAAAATTGAATACAGTTTTGGAACCCGGTCTGTCAGATTATATCCTGAAAACATGCATTCCCACCAATATTCCTTTACCGCTTATTTCCTTTTCTCTGAAATGCCTGTGGGAAAAAGAGCATGAATCGTTGTTGACCATTCGCGGCTTTGAAGAAATGGGGGCCACTGAGCTTGCGTTGGCCAATTATGCTGAGGCAATTTATGAAAGTCTGACCAAAAAAGAAAAAATCAGAACCAGAGAAATTTTTGTTCGCCTGGTTTGTCCCGGTGAAGGCACTGAAGATGTCCGATGCATGATCAACAGAAACGAAATGATCAGTCGTAACTGGCCATTAATCAGTTTATTTGTTGAAAAAGGACTGCTCATTGCTGAACGAAATCAGAACAATGAGATTCAGCACATTGAAGTGGTTCATGATATTTTGTTCAAAGAATGGGGCCGACTCCATGGATGGATTCAGGAAAACAGAGATTTCCGATTGTGGCGCAAGCGATTACAATCTAAATTATGGTATTGGGAAAAAAATGGACAAAAAGCTGAGGATCTCCTTACAGGTGAACTACTAGCAGACTCATTACAATGGCTTGCTGATGACACCGAACAAATTGAATTCTCTGAAAAAAGATATATCCAAAATAGTGCAACAAAAAATAAACCTGATGTCACCAAAAAAAAGATCACGTTTATCATGCGGTGTACTTTATTGTTTTTTTTGTTTGCAGGACTCATGTTTGCTGGCCTATATGTATTTGATATCAAAACAGAATTGCATGAGCTGACCGGAACAAATGCGCATCTGACAGACACACTTCAGAAAACCCAAAAAAAATTATCTCATGCCAACCAATCTCTAACTGATTTAAAGAAAAAGTATCATGAAGGTGAACAAAAATGGCAGATCGCCATTAACAAAGCCGCAACTGCAACCCAAAAAATTGAATCCGCAAACAATAAAATGCAACAGGCACAGGACATAAAGTGGCGAGCTGAACGACAAATAGAGTTCGCAGAAAAAAAACTCAGAGAATCACAAGCACTGCTAGCAAAAGCAAAATTAAAACAGACGGCTTTAAAAGAACAGACGAAAGAATTTGAACAACATTATCAAGAACAGGTCTCAGCCATCCAGACACAAACGCTGGACCTTGAAGAAAAATCAAAACAGGCTGATATCAAAATGGCAGCAGCGGAGCAACTCGCACGAGATGCTCAGGCACAGCTTCAACTGGTATCAGAAAAAAAAGCTCAGTTTGAATCGACTATTCAGGAAATGAAACAAAATCAGGCCATTCTAACTGAATCGGCCTGTGCTTTTGTTTTGACATACTTGACTCTGGATCAATGGCATGCTTTAATTAGAGAATCGCCATTGAAAAATATTTGTGAACATGAACAATAAACGATAGGAGAAGAATAATGAGTCCAGATGCAATCATACCCACAACATCACCTATTCAGGTTGATTGGAGCATTTTTACCATTTTGTTATTAATAACTTTTCTTATTCATTTATGGATGATGAATGTTATGCTAGGAACAAGTATTATCGCTTTCGTAAATCATTTTGCTCAAAAGCGGATGCCCAACACGTTATCCCAAACTATTTCATCCCATTTACCTTTTACCATTGCATTTACAATCAACTTTGGCGTTGCACCGCTGTTATTTCTTCAGGTTTTATATGGCCACTTGATCTATACGAGTTCTATTTTGATGGCAGTTTACTGGCTGTCTGTCATCGGCGTTTTGATTCTCGCCTATTACAGTGCCTATATCTATGACTTTAAATATGACCTTCTCGCCCAAAAGAGAGTCTATTTTATTGGTGCCACAGTCCTCGGCCTCTTATGGATTGCATTTGTTTTTACAAATAACATGACCCTGATGCTGGCGCCTGACAAATGGAGTATTTATTTTAAACATTCCGGTGGATTATGGCTCAACCTATCCGAGAAAACACTTCTGCCACGCTATTTCCATTTTATCACTGCTTCCATAGCCATTGGCGGACTTGCCATCTCCCTGTACCGACAGATACAAAAAGATAAATCAGCTTCAGTTGATTCGAGCCAGATCAGTCAGTGGAACGATGACATTCAAACGGGTTTAGGTTGGTTTATTGGTGCCAGTTTGATTCAAATGATCATTGGCGTCTGGTATTTTTTATCTTTACCGGATAATATACGCCAATTGTTTATGGGAAGTCATACCTTTGGCACAACCATCTTTCTTATGGCCATCCCTTTGATTATTCTGATGTTGGTCAGCGGTGTAAAAAATAATGTATGGATGACAACACTATTAATGCTTCCAGTGACTGTTATTATGGTTTTGATGCGTCATCTGGTTCGCACATCCTGCCTGTCGCCATATTTTCGCGTCCAGGACTTGCCGGTAACAGAACAGTATTCACCATTGATGTTTTTTATTATGGCACTCATTGCAGGCAGTGTTGTCATTGTTTATATCATTCGATTGGCCATTACTCCTGTGGCAGAAAATCAGGGGCACTAAATTTAATCATTCCAATTCCACCCTGAATATTTTGGGTACTGCTATGAATTCCTTCTTGCTCTAATATCAACTGTGCTTCATAGGAACGTGCACCAGATCCACACACCAGGATGAGTTCTTCATCCTGAGGCACTTCAGACAATTTTTGTCTTAACTCCATTTGATCAATATTAATCCATTGATCGCCATATTTTTTAACAAATGGCCCGGCTTGAACTGAACTTCTGACATCTAGCACCCGGACCTTGCCTTTTTTGAAAACATCCAAAAAATCCAGCGTATCCACAGGATGCTGTCTGCCCTCAAGAATGTTTTCAAGACTATTGCCAGCAGCGTTAATAATATCCATTGCCGATGCAAATGGCGGCGCGTAAGCAACTTCAAGGTTTGAAATATCGCTCACAAGCGGCCTATAAGGCAATAAAGCAGCAACTGCATCCACTCTGGCTTTGACCGCATCACCACCTTTTCCCACAGCTTCAATACCTAAAATCTGACGTGTTCGACGATCTGCAATGAGCTTGATGGCCATCAACTCCATTGATGGATAAAAATGGGCTCTATCCCCCTGGATAACAACCGTATGAACAGGATCAAAACCTGCCTGTCTGGCTTGTTTCACAGTGATGCCTGCACGTGCAATCCCCATCTCAAAGACTTTTAAGCAAAAACTTCCAACAGAGCCTTTAAATTGTTCACCCCCACCCGCAATATTTGTACCAATAATCCGACCATGACGATTGGCCAAAGATCCTAATGGCAATGGATGACATTGTCCGGAGATCAAGTTTGTCATCTCAATACAATCACCGCCAGCAAAAATGTTTGGATCAATAGTGCGAAGGCAATTATCTACGATCAATCCGCCAAAACGTCCCACCGGCAAACCCGCTGATTTGGCAATGTTGGTATTTGGACGAACACCCACTGCCATAATGACAAGATCGCATGAAATTTTAGATTTATTGGTTTCAACACCCTGTACACCATTCTCCATATCACCGATAATTTTGGTTACACCTTCATTCAGTCGTAAATCAACGCCATTTTCTTGCATATGCGTCTCAATCGCTTTCGACATATCTTTGCCAAACGATGTGGGTAGCAATTGATCCAGCATTTCAATCAAGGTGGTTTCAACACCCCATAAATCTGTTAGTGCTTCTGCCATTTCAATACCAATTGCACCACCACCAATGATGACTGCACGTTCAACCTTTCCTTTGGAAATCATTGTTTTTACTTTTTCAGCCTGATGTAAATTGGTTACTGCTGTTACTCCCGGCAGATTACTTCCCGGTATTTCCGGAATTATTGGACTTGCCCCCAAACCTAAAACCAATTGATCATAATTAATCGTATTTTCAGCTTGTGTGTTTAAATCCCGAATCCGAATGGCTTTATTGGGACGATCAATAACAAGCGCTTCTGTTTGAGTGAGAACTGAGAATCCTTTCACGCATTCAAAGTATTTTTTATCTCTAACAACATGCGCACTGGTTGAGCAAAGTCCTTCAAGCTCAGCCACATCCCCCCCGACATAATAGGGAATACCGCAGCCGCCATAGGAAATATAATTATCCCGATCAATCATGGTTACTTGAATACTCGGATCAAGTCGCTTCATTCGACAGGCCGCTTTTGGACCAAGGGCAACTGCACCAATTATTACGACATGTTTTGACATATTAACTCCTTTATGTAGCGACAACTCCTAATCGTTGTGACTACCAGATTTTTTTTGACTAGAACTCAATTTTCCATATCAGCACAGTATTATCCTCACTTCCAGATGCCAGGGATTTGCCATCAGGATGAAAAGCAATGTCATACACCTGTTTTTTATGCTCCTGTAGTTCACCAACTTTTGAAAATTTTGTTTTCAATTGTTTCCACATAAAAACACGTGCATCCCAACTTCCAGTGGCCATATATTGACCATCAGCAGTAAAATCAATACTGTGTACCATTTTGTCATGAGCGTTTAAACGTTGGTGCAAGGAAAATTGTTTGTCATTGTGTTGATACAATAAAATCGTTCCATTGTATGTACCTATCGCCAGAATCCTATTGTTGGGATGAAAAGCCAGACCATTCACAAATCGGGCATCACTCGTAATTGTCTGATATAGCGTATATTGATTATAGACTTTTTTATAAATGCGTATCAAATTTTTGCCACAAACCGCTAAAAATTTTGAATTTTGACTAAAACATAAATTAGCGATACTTGCGCCATGATCTGAGATCAGATGATGAAATAAAAACGATTGACCAATCTTTTTCCAGATTCGTACAGAGGAATCATCACTGCCAGTGGCAACCATTGAACCATCTGGGCTAAAATCAATACAGGTTACCCAGTCTGTATGACCTGACAGAATATGATAAACTTGAAAATTTTCGAGATCAATCAAGCCAACATCAGTTTCATTTTTATACTTTGGAATGGCAAGGTATTTTTCATCCGGAGAAAACTTAATCGCAGACACTTCTTTTATGAGATCGTTTGTTTGCCAGAGAACACCAAAGTTTTGATCAAAAATAGTCAAACTTGTTTCTGCAGATGATGTAGCAAAATATTTGCCTGATGGTGAATAAGTAACCGACCATACCCGACCTTTGAATTGATCCAGCTGCTTCCAGCTCATTGCATGAAATTGCGAGGTACAGGCAAATGTAAATAGGACGAATATACACACTGTTAGGAAATATTTCATTAATATCTCTTCCTTTCGTTCCAATCTTTATTGACGAATTATGAGCATTTGTCAAGAAAAATTAATTTGCTTTGTGAAGTTTGTCAGAAGGTTTTTCGAGCTTGTATTCCCGCATTTTTTTATAAAGTGTTGGACGGCTAACACCCATCATTCGTGCTGTTTTGGCTTTGTTCCAACCTGTTTTGCTTAAGGCTTCCAAATATGCCTGAGCTTCATCTGCAGCGCTAAGATATTTTTTCTTTGGCGAATAAATATTAGTATTAACTGACATTTTTAATTCTGGTGGCAAATGGTCGACAGCGATTGTGCGGTCATTACATAAAACAAATGAATGCTCAATCGCATGTTGCAATTCTCTCACATTGCCTGGCCAGTGGTATTCCATCATGATACGAACGACTTCATCTGACATCCCATCAATTTGTTTGTTGAATATTTTGTTAAATTGCTTACAAAAATGGCTAAACAGTAATGGAATATCCTCAAGGCGATCTCTTAAAGGGGGTAAATCAATTTCCACCACTTTCAGACGATAAAACAAGTCTTCACGAAATTCACCCAAACGCACTTTTTCTTTTAGATCTTTGTTCGTTGCTGTAAGCACACGAACATTCACTTTGTGTGTGACTGTATCCCCCACGCGCTCAAATTCTTTTTCCTGAAGTACACGTAACAGTTTAAGCTGGATCAATGGTGAAATATCGCCGATTTCATCCAGAAATATCGTTCCACCATCAGCCGCCTGAAATCGTCCAATACGACTTCTGATCGCACCAGTAAAGGCACCTTTGACATGACCAAATAGTTCACTTTCAAGTAAGTTTTCAGACAAAGCCGAACAATTAACTTTTATCAATGGTTTATGTGCGCGTTCGCTACTATAATGTAGCGCTTTTGCGACGAGTTCTTTACCGGTTCCACTTTCACCATTAATCAGGATTGTCGTGTTGGTACCAGATAAGTTTTCCAGAAGTCGATAGACATTTTGCATGGTAGAGCTTTTCCCGATAATATTGTGAAACCGATGCTGCTCGATTAATTCGCGTTCCAGGTCATGCATTTTTGTGGTATCCCGAACAACGAGAACGGCTCCCATGATTTTATTGTTCTTATCTTTCAAAGGTGATGAAGACAGAACAACCACCTGACGATCTTTGTGCTGATGTTGACATTCAACCCGATATTCCTGAACCACATTTTGAGTGGTCAGGGTTTCATCCAGAACAGTTTCACATCCTTTGTTGCAGTTTGAAAATAACTCACAAAACAGATTGCCAATAATTTGATCTTTCGGTACACCGCATATTTTAGCGGCAGCATCATTGGCTTCAATCACACGCTTGTCGTCATCAACAGTCAAAATGCCATCCTTGACACTCCGAAAAATCGCTTCAAGATTCAATCTGTATTTTTCGTTTACCGCTTCTGTTTCTTTCAACCGCATGACAACCCGAATTTTTGCCAGGAGCTCCTCTTTTTTGAAAGGCTTGGTGATATAGTCATCTGCACCAACATCGTATCCTTTCAATCTTTCTTTCAGCATGGCCATGGCAGAAACCATAATGATCTTGACCAGACGAAATTGTTCATTGGCACGTATTTTTTGGCATACTTGATAACCATCCATGCCGGACATCAGAATGTCTAGTAGAACAAGGTCGGGTTCGAAAACTGGTAAAATGTTGAGTGCTTCTTCACCGCTTGACGCAGATCGAATGGCAAATTTCTCTTCTCTTAAAATGTCTTCCAGTAATGAAATATTGATGGGTTCATCATCAACAATTAAAATTTTATTGGGCTTCATATTCATCCCTTTTTGTTTTTTAGTAATTTATACTTGCTTTATACTGTTATTATGTTTTAGCTTATTTCGTTATCATAAAAATAATAAAAAATTTCAAGGAGAATCCAATGAAATTAACAAAAATACATGATTGCTTGAATAAATCAACCCCTGAAAAAAATATTCTTATTAAAGGATGGATTCGAACAAAGCGCGATTCAAAAGCATTTTCATTTATTGAACTTAACGATGGCTCATGTTTACAAAATATTCAGGTTATCGCAAATAATGATCTTCCCAATTATCAGGCAATCAAAAAACTGATTACCGGCAGTGCGATATCAGTGATCGGTGATCTGATTGCATCTCCAGGTAAAGGACAAAAATGGGAATTAACTGCACAACATGTTGATATTCTTGGTGAAACATCTCAGGACTATCCGCTTCAGAAAAAACGACATTCTGATGAATTCTTAAGAACAATCGCGCATTTACGACCGAGAACCAATAAATATGGTGCAATGTTTCGGATTCGGTCTGAATTATCCTATCAAATCCATACTTTTTTTAATCAGCTTGGTTTTCAGTACATTCATACGCCAATAATAACAGGTTCTGATTGTGAAGGTGCTGGCGAACTATTTCAGGTTAGCACAATGGATATTGCAAATTCCGACAAATTACAAGTAGATTTTTCAAAAGATTTTTTTGGAAAAGAAGCCTTCCTAACAGTTTCTGGTCAGCTCGCTGTGGAAATGTTTGCCCTTTCTTTGGGAAATGTTTATACCTTTGGCCCCACATTTCGCGCAGAAAATTCCAATACCCGACGTCATGCGGCTGAATTCTGGATGGTAGAACCAGAAATGGCTTTCTATGACCTGCATGAAACCATGAATCTTGCTGAAACGTTCATCCAAAAAATCATTGAAAAAATACTGTCAAACTGTCCGTCTGATCTGGATTTATTTGCACGTTTTGTTGATAAAACTTTGATGAGTACCCTTTCAACAATAATTGAAAATGAATTTGTTCGGTTACCCTATCATGAAGCGATTCGTATTTTAAAAGCTTCCAGCAAAAAGTTCACCTACGTTGTAGCTGATGGAAATGATCTGCAAGCGGAACATGAGCGGTATTTAACTGAAATTCATTTTCAAAAACCTGTCATTATTTATGATTATCCCAAATCAATCAAGCCTTTTTATATGCGCGTAAACGAAGATGAGTCCACTGTGGCTGCCATGGATATCCTCGTCCCCGGTATTGGCGAAATTATTGGTGGAAGCCAGCGTGAAGAAAGATATGATACGTTGTTGTCTCGCATGAAAGAAAGCAATATTAATATTCAAGACTATCAATGGTATCTTGAATCACGTCAATATGGATCTGTTCCACACAGTGGATTTGGTTTGGGGTTCGAACGTTTATTGATGCTGATTACCGGAGTTCAGAATATACGTGATGTCATTCCTTATCCCAGAACGTCCAAACAATTATTATTCTAAATTCTTTTTGATGATCACATTTTGGGTGCGCAATCATTTTAGATTATCCGATTATATCGGATGTTGAGCACAATAACGTTAGATTGTATGATGAATTATATTTACGATCATGGCCTTACACAATCATGCAGGGTCGTATCTTCTTGATTCATTTAGCTTAATACGACACGAAACAAATTTCGTCGAACGTTCCCTTTTTTCTGTGTAAAAAAGAATGTATGAACAGGCTTTAGAACATTCGCACAGGCACGATTAAAAAAATGAGGTTTGCATTTATGCATCACACTTAATGCCTTTTCTGGTAATTGAAAAAATGCATGAATAAATGAAAGACCATAATATAATGGAACGAGTGCGTGATGTTCTTCTGATAGTTTATAAACGAATTCCCAGTCCATCGCTTTGAATGTTTTAATAAAATGGGCCAATACCATAATATGAACAAAACGTTTGAATTGATGCTGGCAGGTAGAATGTAAAATATAGTATAAAAACTGAACTTCAGGGCGCGGAATTTGAAATGAGATTCCTTTCCATTCCGCATTTGTGGTTTTTTCAAAAAAATATTTTGTTTGTAAGTATCTCTTTTTTAAAAATCGTGGGCTGGACATCAGTTCCCAGTGAAGCTGTACAGGAAATGCATCTTTTTGGGTTGGGTCATTTAACAGGGTTAATGCGCCTCTTATTTCATAATCTTGTGCTTCACTGCCTTCCATAATATCAGGACGAAAACCTAAATCTTTTAAAATAATTGACGCCTTTTTTGAATCCGCCATTGTAAGCAGTAAATCCATATCTCCAATGTGACGCCATGAATACTCTGGATATATCAGATGTCCCCAAAAAGGACCTTTATAAGGAATAAAACAAATATTTTCTTTATTAAAAAGGTCAAATATTTTTCGTGTTTGTTTTTCATAGTTTTTTTCACGAATAATGTTGTTTAGAATCACATTTTGAAAAATAGATCTCAATTCTTCACATATGAATTCATTTTGATGACTTATTGAAGCTGCTAAAGGCAAAAGTTTATGCCAGGCAAGTCTTTCGCATATCCATTCTGCCATATCGGGTTCAACAGCTTGAAAATGGTCTTCAAAATGAATCAGTCCTGTAAGACAATCGATCAATACATCTTCTTTGTTCATTTTATATTCCTAAGTGTTTTCTAAAAAATTTGAAAAAAATTGTTTGGGATCTTTAATGCTGTCTACAGGTGCATCATAACAGATACTTCCATCTTTTAACATAACAACACGCTTGCAAAGTTGAATCATATGAAGGTGATGTGAAACAACAACAATCGTACATTCCGGAACTATTTTTTTGATATTACGAAAGATTTTTTCACTCGTGATCACATCGACACCAGATATCGCTTCATCTAAGATCAAAAATTGTGGTTTTTTTAAGAGTGCTCTAGCAAGTGCAATCATCTGTCGTTGTCCACCTGAAAAATGAACCCCCCGATTTCCAACCCATGTATCAATGCCCTGATCCAACGACTGGATCAGTTTTGCCAAACCTGAGGCTTCTGCAACAGTCATGACTTCTTCTTTGCTTGCATCTGGGCAGGCAATCCGAATATCTTCAAAAAGTGAATGATTAAAAATGATTGTTTCTTGTGAGCATAAACTGAATATTTGATGAAGACTATTTTTGAAAATATTTTCTATCGGTATATGATTAAGAAAAATGCAACCTTTTTGATAACGATATAGTTTTAGAATCAAATCACATAATGTGCTTTTACCGGCACCTGTCGCACCAACAATAGCAATAATATCGCCTTTATGAATTGTTAAATTCAAATCTTTTAAAACAAAATCTTTCTCTGATTTGGGGGTATCAAAATATGAAAACCATAATTGTTTTATTTCAAGGGAGTGAAACTGATCCACGGTCTTTAAATCATCATCTTCTTGTTGTTTGATCACCTGATTTTTTAGAATTACAAGACGACGTCCGGCATCCAGTGCTTTTTGATAATTGACCATACCATTTGAGATTTCTTTTAATGGTTTATAAATATTGACAAAAGATATAATAAAAACAAAAAAGGTACCCGTGCTAAATGCGTGTGAATTTGCACCCATACTTCCAATGAGTATCACAATAATCAAGCCTATTAAGCCCAAAAGTTCAGAAATTGGTGCAATTAATCCCGAATAAAAGGCACTTTGTTGAACAAACCCTCTTTGTTTATCAACGATTTGCTCAAAGTTGTCAATCTGACTCTTTTCAAGCCCAAATACTTTTATAATTCTGATACATCGAATACATTCGGAAACCATTTGTTCGACCATTCCAAACAGATGGCTTCTTTGCGCAATGATTTCTTTTACGCGATTTTTCAAAATAATGATACATGGAATCCCAAGTGGAAACAAGACAAGCCCAATTAATGTCAAAAATGGTGCAATTGTCAAAAGCGCTGTAATTGTGCTGACAACCATAAAAGGCTGTTTAATCCATGAATTAAACATTCCAAAGCTTGATTCTGTTATGTTGACAGCATCAGTCAGGACCCAACTAAATTTTTTTCTATCCCTTTCTTTCATGTGAATATGAAAAGGAGAATAAATCAAATCTTTAAATGCCTTGACAATGATGTCATCACGAATTCGGCCCATAATCAGAACTTTATTCCATGCAAACAAGAACTCCAGTACACTCTTACCAAGTGTCGCAAAAGAAAGAGAAGCAATTAAATACAAAACTGATTGCATATCTTTATTCTTAAAAAAAAGATCCAGTGAGTATTTCACCAACCAGATACTTCCCCCCACAATGATCGCCTGAAAAAAAACAAGTATCAATATTAATATTAATGACTTTTTATAGGATATAATAATTGGATAAAATTCTGAAAAAACTTCATTTGGTAAAACTGATTCTTGTCCATTATCTTTTACTTTTTTGAAGCCTCTGACAAGTTTGAATTTGTTTTGATCGAATTGCGCATTCATTTTTTTCATAACATACTATATTTTTATTAATATTTTAGGAGGTTGATGAGATTGTCGATTATCTCCATGCACTTTTGAAGGCAAACATGTTTGCGTTTTCTTTTTCAATAATTCATAAACAGTTTCTGGCTGAATCAAATTCATACATGTATTGCCCATTAAACAAGGTCCAAGCACACATGGTCTACAATCAAGTTTAGCAGGTGGCAGTACTAACGTATGTAAATCATGGTCCACCGGCCCAAATTCTTTTTCATTTGATGGTCCAAAAAGAACAATTGAAGGAATACGACAGGCCTGTGCAATGTGTGAAGGCCCGGTATCACAAGATAAAAAAATATCGCATTGCTGAATCACCGATATCATCTCACCAAGCGTTGTATGGCTTGAAAGATTCAACAGGTCTTGATTTGAGAATTGCTTCAAAGGTGATTCAGGTGGTGTTTTTTGTAGACCAATAAGAACGAATTTTAAATGATCTCTTATGCCCCATTCAAGAATCGATAGAAAATTATTGATCGGCCAGGACTTTATTTTTCTCGTTGTTTCGATTGAAAGACCAATAACGATGTCATCATTTGATGCCCACTGATTGCGGATAATTGTTCTCGCCCATGTATCTTTTTGAACGTTGCCATAGAGTTTAGGTTCATTTTTTTTTCGATAAAAGTTTATATTTAAAGGTTCAAACACTTTTGCGCTTTCATGATAATCTCTTTTATCAGGCGGTTCTAAACGAATCATATGGGTGAGAATGGGATTGTTCTTAACAGTCTTTTCTATTGGTTTTTGTTGTCCACGAAACCCATCAATTCCGATTCTCATTCCTTGATTTAACCCCATAAATATTCGTCCAACACGAACAGGCGCTTGACTGACTTTGAAAATAAGCGCGGGTAAAACTGGATATATCCCTCTTGGTGGAAGCATAGAGATACCTTCAGCAACGATATCATATTGGTTTAAATAAATTTTTCTAAATAAATTTAAATAATTCCAGGGGGGTTTAAACTTTGTTGACTTTAAATAGTAGAGATGATCCACTGAACCGATACGTTCCCACATTTCACCAAAAACGCCGGTTATGACATCAATGGTTGATTGCGGCCATTGTTCTTTTAATCTTCTGAATAATGGGTCAAATAACAGCGTATCTCCCATTCCTCCGATAACAATAATCAGAATTTTTTTTCGGTCTGATTCTTTCGGTTGGCGAAAAAATCTCTCAATTGCAAATATCGGAAGAAATATGTACCACAAAATCCTCAGAAATTCTGACCGGATAACGCGACTATAATATTTCAATTTTATTTTTAAAGTTCGATAATATGAATTCATTTTAATTGATCAATATGTTATCGATGAAATGAATCAATGGTTCTTGCCAAGCATCCACCACTGCACATTTTATTTTTTCGATAGATACACTGGGGACAATCTAAAAAATTACCCATTTTTTGAATATTCTTATATTTATTGTTAAATAGATCAATAATTTGTTTTCTACTTTCAAAATCAGTTAACTTGCCCTGGACATCTTTTAACATTGGAAAGCAACGCCAGATATCAAGATTTGGACCGACATCAACAATTGGTGTGCATAATGATCTGAATTGAATTCCAAAGCGCAAGAGTTCTTTGTGTTGGTCTAGTGTAAACATGCAAAAAGGAAAACCGCAATCAAATGAAAAGGTAATGTTATTTTTGAAAACTTTTTCTGCAAAGACGATCAAGTCTTCAGCAATACCAGGGTAGTCTTCAAGCTGCGCATATTTATTTTTGCCACCATGTATGGGATGGGTTAATCCAGCTCTAATATGGGATCTCATTTGATAGGTGTTGATTGCTTCAATCAAATAATCATAATCCTGCCCTGAATGATATATATTGATCCCAACTCCGATACGCGGACCAATTACACGCATGGTATTGTTTACTTTCTTCCATTCAGTTGAAGAATAACTGTCCTCACTATTAAGATTAAGCGCAACATCAAGTCGGCGGTCTTTGTTATTTGATAAATAATCCAGAACATTGTCTGGCATGATCCCATTTGTAAAAACGATAACAGCTGAAAACGCCTTTTCCTTCAACACTCTATCAACCATATTTGAAAAATTGGGGTGTAATGTCGGTTCGCCACCAAGAATGACAAATCGTTCGAGATGGTTGTGTTTATAGTATTCAATAATTTTTTCAAGGTTTTCCATACTTAAATTTTTTGATGAATCCCCCTGCTGTTGCCCTAAGTCAACTTTTCCCTGTGCAAAACAATATTTACACATCCGATTACAATATGTTGTTAAAAGTATATTGGCCATATCAATTATTTTCTTTTGTAAAAGTTTGAAAAAATCCGCCTCTACATAAACCCAGTGGATAATGACCACAAGAGGAACAGATTTTATAAGGTTTATCAATCCATTTCATATTTATTTCCATATGACAAATTTCATTAATATGAGAAATATCTGCTTTTCGGTTGTCTTTTGGCAGATATATCGTCTTTTGATCACTATCGTCAGACAGTTCCAGTGCATTCATTCCGATCAACAGTTTTGCTGTTGTATTGTCTAATGAGCAGAGGGGAAAATAACGAGATAATAGCACGGTCGTTCCATTTTTTTTAGCAAGTTGGATAAATGCTACCAATGATGAAAGAGAATCAGCTTGATCTGTAATAACAGGAATAATCACCCATTGTAGATCTCCTTTCAAACGAGTCATGTCATTGTAGAAAATTTCATTGATTGCGCTTATCTCAGAAAGAAAAAATGGGACATATAAACGATTAGATTGTTTTTCAGTTTCTTTTTGAGTGGTATTTAATTTGTATTGCGCCCAGGCATCATGAATGAGTTGTGACTTTTCATTATGATTCGATGTTGCATATGCTAAAAAAGGAAAAATGAATGGAGCAGATTGAATCCACGGATATGCAAACTTATTAAACACTTCTGTATATGATTGTTCTACCAGTTTTTTACATCCATTCAGCCATGCATCGGCATTTATCCATTTCGCTTCAAACGTCTCAATTGACTCAATTGACTCAAGATTTGGTTTTTTTTCCCATTCAATCGGTTCAAGTTTCCCTATTGGAATTGTTTGAAAAAAACTAAAAGCAAGTTTTAAGACCTTCAAATCATAGTCTTGCAACATGGGTATGATGTCTTCAAAAGGTATTTCTGTGATATCTTTCAACCAGGCATCTCGTAAGATTTCAATTTTTTTGCTTCTTCCAGTATGCTTACTCAAAAAACGCGTCTTCTGAATAGGGGAATAACACCCTGTAAAAATAGATTTAAATGCTTCGCCTTGTTTATTAAAATCTGACCCAAGCTTAGCTACAATTGGTACAGGGACATATTCGCTTAGTGTTTTTGAATAAATGGATGCAGCATGTCTCCCCATAAATGTAAAATGCTTGGGTTCATCAAGTAATTTTTTGAGACACTGTTCTTTATCGAGAAAGATAAATTTTGTATCTTTCTCGCCAGAAACTTCTGCAAAGCAAATGTATTTTAAATGTGCATTTGACTGTTCATTTATCGTTGGGCGAAAAAAATATTTTTCACCTTCTTTTCGATAATCATTTATGTTTGCACCATGTTGCTTCAACAATCCAAATGTCAGCGGACGAACAGAAATCTCCCGCGTAAATGGACTAACAACGAGTTGATCATCATGCTGAATAACAATAACAGCATCATCTGCATAACAATTGAATCCAAATCGTGTTAAGTTGAAAGCTGTTGAGGACTTTCCAGCTCCAGAAATACCAAGTATTGCGATTGCTGTTTGGTTGCTTACAACACATGATCCATGTAAAAGAAATCCGCCCATTTTTTCTAAAACATAATAGAGTGCTGCCTGAAGCACATCATCTAATAGTAGGTGAATCGGCGTATCAGGTTGATATAAAATGGTAATATTTTTATCTTGATTCTCGAGTATAATCGTATATTGATCAAATACACGAAGAAGAATTCTTTTCTGATTATTCTCTAGTTCATCTTCTTTGATATAAACAACATTGGGTTGACATGATGGATGAGTAAAATGAGGAATGTTTTTTTCTTTATGATATTGAATGGTTCCAACAATTGTATTGGTAGATTGTTTTTTTAAAAACAAATGATTCAAAGCTTTATCAGCAATGATGCTATTTGAAAAATGAATAGCAATATCAGCAAACCCAAGACTTAGGAATAATGTTTGGTTATTGCTCATTTAGCACAATCCTTTATCGGTAAATTTAACTCTTCGTGAATAGTATGTTGCATGGGCCTCATTTTGGGGTATTGGGTTAATTTGTTCATTTTCTATGGCTTCCAATAATGGATAAAGCGCTTTTATGGCTAAATCTATCGATTTTTCACCAATATCTTTAATTGTGTCATCTGGTGCGATTGTAAATGTCTGTTGCGTGAGAATATCGCCACTGTCTATTTTTGTTGACATTTGATACCATGTTATTCCCGATTGTTTTTGTTTATCTCGTAAAATATGCCCAAGCGGATCAGGTCCACGATATGCAGGTAATAATGAAGGATGCATATTGATAAAGCCATACCTGGGAATTGTTAATAATGCGGTGCCAATGATTTGATCAAAATTTGATACGATGCCTAGATCAAGATCCAACTCCTGGATGGCATGAATTATCTGTCGTGAGTTAACATTCGAATGTTTTAATGCTAAGACTTTATTTCTTTTGATAAAATCATAGATCAGGCCATAGGTTGCCGCTGTTTTGAAAATTCTTTTTAATGGTCCACGTGATCTTATTTTTTTGGGGATATTTTTCCGAATCCAGTATTGCGCTGGTGGGAGATAAACACCTTCTAGAAAAACATTGGCTTTTGTTAATGCTTCTAAAATTTTTATTTCCAAACCAAAATATCCAACACGCATCATTATCGTATGTTCCGATTGTCTCTAAAGTAAAGCATTACAATTTTATTAAAAAATGCTTGCTTTCAAAATCATTGATAATTTTTTCTGTATCATCTGCTGCTGTTTGTCTATCAATATCATATTCTTCACACATTTGATCGAGAATTTCTGCTTGAGACAAGCCATTCATAATTCCTTTCCATATCAAACTTCCAGTTGCGTTTAAAGTGTAATATTTCCCGGAATCAAAATGAAGAACAACGATTCGGTCATTGACTTCTTTCCATAAATAATCTTCAGCTAAGCGATATTTCATCATATCTCCTTATACGTATATTCCAAAATTATGGTCAACCTACCTGTAATCAAGCAATGTTTCATATTCTGCGATCACATCTTCTAATTCAAAACGTACATCATTGTTTTCAAGTATCCAGCAATGGACTTTCAGATTATTATCTTCCCACTGACATCCAAATCTTAAACATACATCTCGTTCCATCCTTTTACCATAAAAGAATAGTAAAAAACCTCTTAAAAGGCATTTTTGTTTTTTGGCAATAAATAGGAAAGAAAAATGGTTATATAGAAAATCAACTTGTTTGGATATTTCATCAAGTGATTCATATGTTGATTGCTTCGGAATAAGTTGAACAATTTTTTTGATGATTTTTACTGTTTTTGGTACACCTTGAACCCGACTGATGACAATAAAAAAATTCGTCCACATTAATAATATTATATTTGAAATAAAGATAAACACTTTTGCCTTTATTTGATAAAATCTATTGCGTGTCATCAATATTGCCAGAACCTAAATATATTATTCATTTTTATTAAATCATGCTTGTATTGAAGGATATAAAAATCAATTGAGTGTACTCATAACAGCCGGTCGATTCAATTTGCTCATCATTTTTTCTGGAACAGGATTACACTGAAAATAATGAATGATATTTTTAGTTCCGGCAATTTTGATTACACTCAAATCAGTTTGAATCGTTACAAATTCTATATGAGCTTTTATGAATTTATTTTCTTTGTAAAGATTGTGAACATTTGTTGATGATTCAGCACAGGAAATGCATTTTAAAATGTATTTCCTGTGCGTATTAAGCCAAACATAGTTTAAATGAATGTAGGTTTATGAGTAGACTTCCAACAAATTTCTTAATTAATACAAATAGTAATAGTAAAGATAAGCTGTGGACTCTTCTAAAGGCTCATGCTCTGTTATACCCGGTTTTTCATAAGCTTTCTTTTTCTTAATGTCCTTCAAGGTTTCCTTTGTAAATTCTTGTTTACTGGAATGCTTTTCTTTCATAGTCATTTTTCTCCTTTAATTAAAGTTTAATAATATAATAAGTGATACACTATATATGGCGTGTTATCTGATAACACGCCATCCTGAAATCTTTAAAAAGTAAGCGATCCTACGTTTCGGGTAGATAAATCTTAGTTTCAAGTATTCCTAAGAAGACAGATCCGAATTATGTAAAAACAATTATGCTTTAATACATAATAACAAACAAAATGTCAAAAAAAAAAAATAAAATAAATTATTTTATGAAAATTCTGTTATTTGGCATGACCAAAAAAATGATATTTGTTTTCTTGGCGTTATATCATGCAGTAATTTGATAAATATCAATGAATTGAATGTACAAGGATTGTTTTTTTATGTAATAAAAGGTCTTGATTATTCAGGACAACATATTTGATTACGCCCTTTCTCTTTTGCGAGGTATAGGGCATCATCAGCAATCTGAATAAACTCTTTGGTACTCATTTGTTTTAACAATGTTGCGATACCGATACTAGCGGTTACAGATAATTCTGAGGTGTCATGAGAGATACGCGCCTCATCAATCGTTTTTCGGATACGCTCAAAAATATTCATCGCCTGAACTTGATCTGCGCCAGGCGTGATAATTAATATTTCTTCACCACCATATCGTCCCACGATATCATAATTTCGAAGACAACTTTTTATGATACGGCAGACCTCTTTGAGCACTTCATCACCCGCAAGATGGCCATATGTGTCATTCACTTTTTTAAAATAATCAATATCCAGCATTCCGATACTAAGGGGTGTTTTTTCTCGAGCACAGCGAGATATTTGTTTTTCCAAATCTCGAAGAATAGCACCCCTGTTAAATATGCCAGTCAGTGCATCATGGGTTGCACTATATTGGAGTTTTTCCTGCAGATCAAGAATTCGTTTACCAGCGCGGATACGCATGAGCAGTTCAGTATCATCAAATGGTTTGGTAAGATAATCATCTGCACCAGAATCTAAGCCCAAAACAATATCTTCTTTTGCCCCGCGTGCGGTCAACAATATAACATATTTGTATCTTTTTTCATAATTGTCTGATGACCGGATTTTTTTACAGATATCGATCCCTGTAATACCTGGCATCATCCAATCGAGAATAATCATATTGGGTGAATCAACCCCTTGAATTATCTCCCAGGCTTCTTTGCCATCACAAGCAGAGATAACATCGTACCCAAACTTTTTAAGCCGAATCTCCAGGAGACGTCGACTCGTATAGTCATCATCAGCAACAAGTATTTGTTTTACTATATTTTTCATCGTTTATATATATTTTTTAACGTTATTAAAAGATTGCTTTAATTGCAAAATTCGTTGTTGAATTCTTTTCATATCTCCACTTTGAATATCATCTTCAAGCTCTTTTGCGATATTTTGCAATAACTGTGCCCCAACATTTGAAAAAGCGCCTTTCAGGGTATGGGCAATATTTTCTGCAATAGACAAATCATCAAAGTCAAGTGCTTTCTCAATTTTATTAATTTGAATTGGGATATCTGCCATAAAGCCCCCAACCAGTTCTTGATAAAGAGCTTCATCTCCATCAAGCCTTTCAAGCAATCCTTTTTTATCAAATACATGCACTTTTTTTGTCTCTAATTTTTTGGGCATTTCAGCAGGCGGCTCTTGATTTTCGTGATTAATCTCTTCTTGACCGAAAGATAGCAGTTTCAAACGTGGAAAACATTCTTGAATGGCTCTGGCAATGGAGTTAATTTTTAAAGGTTTGGATATAAAAAGATTGATACCATGGTTAAAAAAGTCTGCTTTTAGTTGATCGGTATCTTGTGCTGTCAAAGCAATAATTGGAATGTTCGGATTTCGAACCTCATCCTGATAACGAATGATTCGAGACGCATCCAAGCCATTCATGACAGGCATAAAAATGTCCATTAAAACCAGATCAAAATCTTTTTTGGTGAGTATATTAACCGCCTCCTCTCCATTTTCAACAATTTCTATTTGTGTAAATCCCAACTTGTTCAGCAGCTTCTTTTCTACCAGTTGATTGATAGGGCTATCTTCAACCAGAAGAATCCGAAGATCTTCAGGGCTTAAAGATGCGCATGGGATGGTTTCTAATTCATTGATATCGAGATCCTGCCACTCTTTTTCTGTATTTAGAGATGTTTTTAAGAAGCAAGCGGTACACCAAAGCTCTGTATGATTGTCATCATTGATTGAAAAGCCAATATTCCCACCCATTGATTGAACAACATGTCGCGTCACAAAAAGCCCAATGTGTATGTTGTTAATGTCTGATACCGAATCATCCACAAGCGCGGATAATTGGGTATCATTTAGGTCCAAACGTTCATCTTCAATAGAAATATATAATTTGATTTGGTCCTCCTGCTTACTATGTACGCGAATATGGAGTGTAATTGAATTGTTGATTGTTTGTTGGATACAAACAAATAACAGATTGAAAAGAATTTGCTCAAAATGTACTGGATCTCCACGTAGCACACGAGGCAAAGATGGATCAAGGTTCGTTATTAATTCTGTTCGTTTGGAATGTAGAATACTGGAAAGCATTGCCCCAACTTTTTGAATGATATTGATTGGTTCAAACACCTTGGACTCTAATTCCAGTGAGCCCGCCTGAATATTGGCATAATCAATTTTTGATCGGAATAAAGCCAGAAGCAATTCACCGGAACGTCGGATACTGAGTATATATTTTGTTTGTTCAGAATCTAGTTTATCACCGATTAATAAATCAGTGAGTCCAATAATTGAGTTGATCGGTGTTCGAATATTATAGCTAATACTTGCCAAAAAAGCTTTTTTGGCAGACAACGCGCGTGACGTTTTGTGCATTTCCCTTTGAATGGTTTTTTTCTGATAATCAAGCGTTAACAATAGGTGGATTTTGCAAGTCAATATGTTTGGATTTACAGGATCTGAGATCATATCAAAAGGAGCTGACAACATGGGCTTAATCTGGTCTTCAAAACTTTCCTGATGATCCGAACAAATAAGAATAACAGGTAAATATTTATCACAAGATTTGTTGCGAATGATGATAATCTGATTAAATAGATGTTCATCAGTAATCTTGTCTGAAATAATTAGCATTGTAAATACCTGTTCCTGAACACGATCCAACAGTTCTTGGATATCCGAGACACCGACACTGGCTATATGGCAATTATTGCAGATGCCCATTATTTGTTTCATTTGATTCTGGTCAGGTGTGGCGATGATTGCAATTGATTTTTGTTCTTTACCTTCCATTATTATTGAATCCTTTAAGAATTAATATAGAATATTTTTTGCGTCATAATATATCGATTGTTGGTATTACTTTATCTACCGAAAAATGATGATCACTTATTTATCCAGAAATTGTATGATATATGCAATAATAGTGCCTTTATTTGTAAAATAAATAGGGTGGGGGACGTCCTTAATTTATTAAGGAAATCTCTGAAAATAAGTTCCTCATTTATTAATTGTTCATTTTGTTTTTGAACCAGGATTACACTGAAGAAGATGAATAAGATGAATTAAAAGTGTTTTTTTTCATCTTATTCATCTTCTTCAGCGTTATCCTGGTTCAAAATGAATAGAATTGACTCTTTCAGAAATGAGGAACTTATTATTTAAGTATTCCTAAGGAATACTTGAATAAGTAAGCGACCATATATTTTCGGGTATATCGTAGTAAATATATTTTGTTATTCGTCTG
>Ga0272440_1001030_pt1 | contig 23259 bp, 4 predicted proteins | sample SSMMMBAug17_FD_192440 | JGI IMG/M metagenome (GOLD analysis project Ga0272440, IMG submission 192440) | Marine sediment archaeal communities from Little Sippewissett salt marsh, Falmouth, MA, United States - SSM-MMB-Aug17 | ecosystem: Environmental > Aquatic > Marine > Wetlands > Sediment ...
ACATTATAAGCGATGTACCAAGTAACTAATGTTTTATGAGCTTTTACAAATGAATACCAATGATCTTTAAAAATTTGTTTTAGACTAAATTTTTTTGAATGAATAGTTTCCATAACATAACCCAACCCAACCGAAACGTTACTATATAAGTCAGAGGCAAAAAATAAAAATTTTTATAATTATAAAAAAGAATTCTTAGCATAAGAATGAATTGATAACAAAGCAATAAAATATTAAGTGATTAGTAATGAAGAAATATTTTTGGAAGTTTAATATTTTTTTGAAAAATTAATTAAATAAAGACACTTTTTATTTGCCCGAAGGGCATTATGTTCTTAAATTGTCTAAATTGTACGTAGAGCATTATATCACAATAAATTAAGGAGAGAACTCAATGAAAATGAAAACTTTTTTCTTAGTAATTTTTAATTTTAATCTTTTATTCTTTACAATCAACGTTTATGCTATCGATTTCGAATTTAAAAATCCAGTTCCAAGTGGTGGGACAAGAACAGGTTATAGAACATATGGTGTTTATTATGATAAATCTCCTATAGGGTACCATACCGGTATTGATATAGCACCTCTTACAAGCGGAAACCACCCAAATATTTTATCTTCAAATTTTGGTAAACGAAACAACGTTTGGGTTAATGGCAACAATGATAGTGGCTTTGGCCACGCTTTACAAGTAGAGCACTTGATAACTGATGGAACATATAAATATTTTTTGTATGGACATTTGAACGAGGCGGCTTATGAAGCAACATATTATGCACAAAATCAATTAGTATCAACTATGGGGGCAACAGGAAATGGTTATAATCGTTGGTTAGTTCATTTACATTTTGAAATAAATGATGAACCAGGTTTAAATAATTTTGGTTATTTAACTGTAAATAGACTTTCCGAATACGGTTACTATGATCCTGATGATTTCATTTCTGGAAATACCAGACCTTCAGTACTGATTCCTTGTCTATCAATTTCAGAAATAAATTCATGTATGAGTTATGATGTATATGGAATTGCAGGTGATAATCTTTATGGTCATCTGGATATTAATGGAAATTTTAATCATTCAGGTATTTTAGCAAGAAAGAGTTTTATAAGAACAGACGCAACACAAACGTCAAAAACAGCTAGTCCACAATTTTTGGCACAAGAAGGTCGTTCATCAGGTTCTCCTATTTCAATGAATGGAATTTCTGGAGCAACCGATAATTATCAAATTGGAGATTATATATTTTTAGCATACGTAAAAGATGGCAACGAAAGGAGGTATGGTTATCCTGTTAAATTAACTATTCTTCCCAACGATCAATGCAAAATTGTTGATAACGATCAATTGATTAATGGCAGATATCGTTATTCACAAGACTTAAAAGATAGTGATGTTAATAAAGTTCCCGGTTATTTTTTAAGCGCACAGCTTATTGAAGGAAGAAGTGAGGCTACTGCACAATGGGCACCTGATATAGAAGGTAAATACGCCATTTTTGTGCATACACCAAAAGGTGCAACGGCTACAAGTGTAGTTTATAAAATAAAACCTGATGGTTCTTCAGTAATAAAATCTCAGCCAGTGGATCAAACAGAAAACCAGGAAACATGGCATCAAATAATTGGAGAAAATGGAGAAACAGAATTTAACTTTACGAAAGATGGGTACATTGGTTTATATGCGGGAAATGATTCAAGTACAGGTTGGATTGCACTTGATGCTTTTAAGTTTGTTAATGTGAAAACATGGAATGGCATTGGCTCCATGATTTGCTATCATGCAAAGTCTATAATCACTGACCATACAAAGCGAACCCAAAATGACGAGCATTTATATGGCTTGATAAAAGACCGCGCAATTATTCAAACTTCTAAAGATTATATGGACATGCCAGTTGTTTTTTTTCAATGGCAGGTCGATTTAGCAGGGTGTAGAAATATAAAACTTGATGCACCTGATTTGTCTAACTCTGAAAAAAAAGTAGATATAACAATAGGAACATGGGAATACAGAACAGATGAAAGGACCTTTTCCAATGTCAACTTACCTTTTGTTATTGGCTTGGAAAACATAGATTTAAAATTTTCTGAAAGCGAATGGCTTGTTATTAAAATTGCTTTCCGAAATCCTATTTACACTGAGACGTTTGTTAACGCTAATTGCACAACAGAAAAGCCCCAAAGAATAACTCCGAAAAAATATATTGATACTTGCTTGCTGAAAGGTGGATTTAAATGGAATGGCAATGGCTCCATAATTAGTAAAAATTTTCAAGAACTAAAAAATTCAACGAATGCTTCTTATGGTTGTTTTCGCGATATTGCAAACATATATCCCTCATCGGAAAAACCAATTTTGTTTTTTCAATGGCAAGTAACAAATCCCGGATGTGAATCAATACATATTCTAAAATCAGATGGTCAGCCAAGCGATGAAAACAAACTTGATATAACTATTGGACACTGGAATACCAGAGAATATGATTATACTTTTGAAAATGTATCTTTACCATTCACAATCTCAAAAAATAAGTGTTACTTCTCTTTTTATGATGCAGAGTTTTACGTTATTAAGTTAGAATATAAAAATCCAGTGACAAAAGAAGTAAGGGTTGAGTTACGATGCGATGATTTTAGAAAAAAAAGTGCTACAAATTCAAGTGTTCCACCTGCAAGAGTAGCACCTAAATCAAGCATGCCAAAAGCAAGTGATGCAGCACCCCTTATTGTTTCTGAAGTAAAGTTGGATAAATCGAAAATAATTATAGAATATCCTGTTAACATTACTTATTTAGTTAAAGGAATAGATACAAAAAGTACCAAAATTGATATTGATTTTTTTCACAACAATGAATTTTCTTCAATTCAAAAAGATGGAAATTATAACAAAACATATAGATGGATTCCTCGGGTTTCAGGTGAAAACATATATGTTCGAGTTCGAGTCAAAGATGATAAAGGGAATGTTTTAAGTGAGGCAAAAAGTAAATCATTTAATATAATAGATAATATTGATAGACAAACAGAGCTTCCATCAAAAACGTATTTATATACTTTGGGTAAAAGTACATATTTAGACAAAGTCAGAATATCATGGCGGAAGATTCTTGACTCAACTTATAAACATAATGCTGATGAATATGTAATTGAATATGCTGATAACAATGATTTTACAAACAGCGAAATTGAAACAGATGAACCTATCGTAACAGGAAATCTTTACGAATCTTTTGATTATACTATATACAACCTGGAAGATGACACAACATATTTTTTTCGTGTAAGAGGTAAGAATAATGCTGGAAAAGGAGAATGGAGTAATGTCCAGTCAATCACTATAGATATTCAAGATAACCCAAAACAGCCAGAACTGACTGAACCAAAAAACAAAGCAACAGGTGTAAGCAAATCGCCTATTTTGAAATGGACTGCTTATGATCCAGACCAGGATCCATTAGACTATTATGTAACTCTTTCTCTCGATAAATCTGAAATTGAAAAAAGAACAATTAGAAGTTTTGGGCATGCAACATACAATGGTGTTAATCAATGCAATATTGAGGAAGAATATCGACCTTTACAACCGAATACAAAGTATTACTGGCAGATATGGGTAAAAGAAAAAGGACGATATAAAGATTACTATGGTGGTAATTATATAAAGTCTGATATTTGGGAATTTACAACTGTGTCAGAAGGTTCTGATTTAAAAATTGCCGATGCAGTTCTTTCAAGTGATTTACTGCCTGACTCAGATGTTTATTTTAAAGTAACTGTTAGAAATGATGGTACAGAAAAGGCCAATAAGAGAAGAATAGAAGCCAATTATATTAAAAATTCGAAGAATTCTCCTTTTTGGTTTTGTGAAGGTATGATGACAAAAGATCTAACCCCTGGTGAAACAGAGGTTATAGATGTAAAGGTTACTTTTTCAGATGATATATTCACATCTCCATCTGAAGTAGAATATGATAATATTTTAATTGCAGGAGAAAGTAAGGTAGAGTTTTACTTTGGAGGTAGAGATGAACAGGACATTAATCCATCAAATAACAAACTTGAAGTTTCTATTAACTACCAGGATAAAGGTGAGCCTGTTATCGATAATTTTGATATCAGAGATATTTATGGATATAGCATCAATAACGATTATGAGAAATTTACAGCAAAGGCGAACCACAGATTGCAAATAGTAATTGATGCATATGATGATATTTTAATTAAAAGTGCACTTCTTGAATATGATCTTAGTGGCCAAGACGAATGGCAAGAACTGGAAAAAGTAAACGATATTAATAGTGAAGAATTTTATTTTAATTGTGACAGAGAACTTAACCATTCATGCGGCTCAAATTATACGAATTGGACTCTCCCTGAATTGGAAACGTCTAATACAAGAATTAGGATAAAGATATATGATAGCTCTGGTAGCGTAGCAGAATTGACATCCAGAGCTTTTTCCATTGTTTCTTCAAATGTGAAAGCTTCAATTGAAGTCATAAATTCTCCTTTTCAAGTTGGGCGGGAATTGCAATTCAGAATTCAGAACAATTCAAGAAATAAAATAAGAAGTATCAAGGTATACTTAGAACCAGGTTATAAAAGAATTTTTCAGGATTTTAGTGAAGATGGAATAACCTTTGAAAATCAATATTCATGGGAAATTCCAAATCAAAATTCTTATGCATCAACTGTTTCTTCTCTGAAATTAGTGATTGAAGATGTATACCACACTGAAAAACGGATTCAATCTAAATTCTTTGCTATTAAACCTGAAGGAGACTTACCAGTGCCATTTAATGATTTAATAACAATTTATGATAATCCAATTACTTTTCCAGATAATTCAGATAGGCCAAATCAACAAATTCAGGAAGTTAAATTTGTTAAAATCGATGATTCAAATATTGTTCATACTGTCGTTCAACACACGACATATTATGTTGAAAACACTGGTTCAGGAAAAATGAACGATAAATTAACTTTCATAAACAAATGGCTATATATCACTTATAGCCCTGTTACTGACAAAATATCTTCTCCTGTTGTTATATGCTCAAACGAATTTGATGTAATTGACTTTTATTTACAAGCTGGGATTCCATATTCTTTATTGCAAAATAGAAATTATCCCTCTCAATATTACTATTCATATAAAAATGGATCCGATTTTGTTAATCCCATTAATATTATCAATCCAAATATACCAAAAATAAAAAGTGTTACCAAAAAAGACGAAGTATCAGACCCAGATCAGGAATTATCTAATCCAAATTTACATTTGCTATTGAATAATTACATTTGGGTATTAGACTTATCTTCCACGAAAATATATCGCTATTCTTTTAATAATGGACAAATTGGAGATCGTGAAAAAGTAAATATTCAAAATAATGATGGTTCCTTAGAGAGTTCCTATATCAAGCCTGTTACTGATGGGACTAACATTTATTTTGTTGACACAAATCGCTCAAAACTTGTAAAAGTTAACACGGATAATAAAACGGTTGAAGCATATTCATTACCCGATTTAGACATTTCAGATAGAGATGATTATTATAAAATTTCAATGGCAATTAAAAATCACAAGGTATTCATCTTTGCAAATGGAAAAGTTTTAACATTGGAATCAGGCTCAGTTGTAGAAAAAGGGAATATTTCATATACGTTTAATAATAAAAGTGTTGACTTAACAAAGTCGTGGTATGATGTTCATACAATCAAGACAGTAATGTATAACAATGAAATAATTCTTCTCATAGATTTCTCTGGAACGTTTTATAAAGCTGAGCCGACATGGACACCTACTGAAATTATTCAATTCAACCCCAATAATTACAGCTTCACAAAAAAATTGATGCGGACACAGGATAATCTAACAGGTTCAACTGTTGTACAAGAATTGGGAAATTCAGGTTTTAGATCAAACAAATACGATATCGTGCATATTGGAAATAGTAAGATTTTAACTGCTTTACCCTATGAATACTCAACAAGTGATATACACTTGTATTTTTGTTTTTTAAATATGATGGATCTTGAAACCGGAGAAGTTAATTATATTGGCCGACTTCCTGTTTTTACTGATAAAAACGTATCTTTATTCTATGAAAATGGTCAAATTTATGCAATTGGTGAAAATTGCACGGATGAATATAATGTTAAAAGTGAATGCTATAATATAAGTTTGGAAAATGCTACTAATTCAAGAGTAGAAGAATGCTCATATATGAAAATGGTACAATATGACAAAAAGCTTTATTTAACCTGGCGAGGAAATATATTTGATGGTACTTGGGATTACGAGAATAGCCAAATCAAATCATACCAAAATAGAAAAAATAAGTTTATTCATTTAGACTCTTCTCCCGGACAAATTACAAATTTTTATAATACTTTTTTGGGCTCTTCTGAAGTCAATGTATCTGGAAATTATCTTTCATTTCCATATTTGGGCTCAATATATTCCTTAAACTCGAATTTTACTGTAAAACAACATTTTTATGATGATACAAAACAAAATGGTCGATTAATTGAATTATTGACATATGGGGCTCCTATTGCTGGTGCTTTCAATTTTGAAAAAGATACCGATCTATCAGAAATTAAACTTATCTCACCGGATTTGAGTATTATCAACTTTGATAGTGAATCTATGGAGAATGCTGTCGCTACTTATGATGATTCAGTTATTGTTGTTGGTTACCATTCAAACTACCATACTGTTACAAAATATGATATCCGCACTGGTGCTGTATCCGAAATAAAAGAATTCGCAAATACAACCGGTGAGAAATCAACACATTTATTTGATATTAACAAAAATAAACATGTCGCAATTGGATGGTTCAACTTTTTGACGGTTGGTGATATGTCTTCTGATTTCATTCCCCCTGAAATATCTTTCAAAAACGAAGGCGGAGAAATAACCCGCGATTCTACAATTACTCTAACTTGGGAAACTATTGATAGTAGTGATCAATTAGTGAAATATGAACTTTATACAATTGATAACGACACTCAGGAGACACTAATCAAAACAATTGAAGATGTATCAATAAAAAGCTACAAATACTCATTGAGTGAAAGCAATAGCGATGAAATTGTATTTAAAATCATAGCATATGACCAGAATAATAATAGCTATATTTCAACAACAAAAACCTTTAGTATCGTTGATCCAGTTGAATTAACTTCATTCTATGCCAATGGAACGAGTTTTCGACTAGGTGAAAAAATATTTTTTACATGGGAAGCAAACGGGGCAAATCAAACAACTCTTTATCAATTGTACTTTCGGAAAAAAGGCGAAACCCAATGGATCAAACACTCTGAAGTGATAAATTATTTATACAAAAAAATTGTTTATAATAAACCTGGCGAATACATGTTTAAGTTAGTATCAGGAAACTCAGAATTTGAATTAACCCACACCATAATAATTTATAGTGGTGTTTTACTAGAATTTGACGCGGATCAATTTCTACCAAAAAATGAGGTGTTTGATATTGGTAAAGTAGTTGACTTTAAATGGGGGTTAAAAGGTGCTGGCATTAATTTTCTTGAATTTGAATTGTATATCAAAACAGATGACGATCAAGAATTTAGCCTCATTCAATCAACCACAAATTTGTCTTATAAACATACTTTTTCTGATCAAACCACTCATTTTGATTGGAAAGTTGCTACAACATATAACGGTCAAACATTTACATCGCAATCATATCATGTTGAATTTAAAATGAGTGACTATCCCGAAATGACGATTTCAACTACAAATAGTGGAGTGAATCAACCAGTCGTTGAAGTCTCTTTTTCAAGCGTTGAAAGTGTTAGTAAATATGCACTTTTTAGAAGAGATGGTTCTGGCACAACTGAAAAAATTGCTGAAACAGATCAGAATTTTAATTCAATTATTGATTCAGATATTGAATATGGTGAAAAATACGAATATTCAGTGGTACCTATAATAGATGATAATATTTATCAGGTTCAGTCATTTGAATCCGTTGAGATACGCAGTAACTCTGTTCAAAAAGTTGATATATTAACACAAAACCCAATTCATATAGAGACAAATCAAATAACCATATTTTACAAGCCAGACCCTGATGATAGCTACGATAATTATGAGATACTAACGGGAAAAACGCTTGATACAATGCAAACTTATGCAATTACAAAAGAAAGAAGTATGATACTTGAAAATCTTGAATATGATTCATTCTATTTTGTTCACATTTATCCACTAGACAATCAAGATGAAAGAATATTAAAAACACCTGCTCAATTAATATTATCAACAGGAAGGGGTACCTACACAATAACACCAACTGCTAATGAAAATGGAGAAATCATCCCTTCAACCCCAGTAACAATTGAATATGGTAGCAATGCAGGATTTATTATTTCGCCAGATGATGGTTTTGCGATTGATGATGTTCAAGTGAACGATGCGTCTGTTGGAAAAGTCTCTGTTTATACATTTGATACGATATCTTCAGATCAAACAATATCCGCGTCGTTCATACAAAATATTACCAGTCAAAAAATACCATTAGTTAAAGGATGGAATCTTATCAGTTTTAGTGTTAACAAATGTTTTTATATCGGTGACAAGCCTGTTGTACCAATGATTGAAAATATTGAATACCAGCAGGTTGACAGTATCGATACTGTTTTATCATCATTGAATGATCAGTATTCTTATGTTGAGGGCTTTGATGCAACAGGTGCAAAATCTTACAATAAAACAATATTTAGCGACATGAGATATATGGCAGCAGGTTATGGTTACTGGATTAAAATAGATGCTGAAGGTCCGCCGCTATATCTTGAAATTGAAGGTGCTCCAATATCTGATATAAAATCAATTGAATTGCATCCAGGATGGAATCTGGTTGGTTATTTAGGGAATAAAGTTCGATATGTCAACAACCAACCATCTGTATTGTTCCCTGAATCATCTGGTTTTCAACCTGTAACTAATGTTGATGAAATTTTTAATTCCATCAAAGGAAAATATTCCTATATTGAAGGTTTTGATTCCACTGGAGGTAAATCATATAACCTGACACCATTTAGTGATTTGTATTATGTTGGCCCAGGATATGGTTATTGGATAAAAGTTGAATCTCAAGAAAATATCCAATTACTTTGGGAATAAATTCTATTCTTCAAACAATACTTTATTGAGTAATTTAAATCTATAAAAAAAAGGAGTTCTTTTATGCAAAGAATTATAAAAAATCAATTTGTAAAGATTTTGTATGTTCTGTTGACACTTTCAATATCATCAAATGCACAAGCATTGGTCCATTTTACAGAAGACATTAATAAGTCAAATACTCGGTGTGCTTATGCTGGAAAGATTCTGGGTATAGAAGCTATCGACAATTCTGATGAGATAGGTGTGTTTGTTAATGATGGAAACGGGGGCAAATTATTAATTGGTGCAGCAGTAATGGGAGTGACTGGAATGACAGTTCCAGGGATGTATTTTATTTCAAATATTTATGGTGATGATTCTACAACTGAAATAAAAGATGGGGCTTTTGATAATGAAGCCCTTATTTTTATTTTTTGGGATAATAGTGATGATAAAGAATATATAGTAGAGAGTTCAAATATGTTATTTGAATCAAGTGAAGGCCTTACGCAACCATCTATCCCGCCAACCTTCAAAAAACAAACAACATTTGGATTTTTAAATCTTAAGATAGAAAAAATCAATCACCCACCAACTGTTTTTAATGGTACATTAGTTGTAAATGAGGATGAAGATAAGTCTGGTAATCTCAGTGCCAATGATGAAGATAATGATCAACTTTTATTTAGTATTGTTCAAGAACCAAACAAAGGAAGCCTTATTATAAAGAATCAAAATACAGGACAATATACTTATTCACCTGACACAAACTATTTTGGTGCTGATTCATTTACATTTAAAGTAAATGATGGTGTTATTGATTCAAATGTGGGTTCAATACAAATAACAATCAATCCAGTAAATGATCATCCGGTTGCAGAAAATATAATATTTTCAACAAATGAAGATTCTTCTTCAAATGGAAACCTTAAAGGTTCTGATATTGATGGTGATAGTATCAATTATGCCATCGTTAACAACCCGGCAAAAGGTTCTGTTTCAATAATTAATGCATCTAATGGAACTTTTTCCTATGCCCCACAACCAAATTATTATGGAAATGATACTTTTACTTTTAAAGTCAGTGATGGCAAAATAGATTCTAATGTTGCAACAGTTGATGTCACAATACATTCTGTTAATGATCCCCCAATAAGTGAAAACTCAACACTAGTATTAAACATGAACGATGAAAAATCAGCAACTCTAAATGCAACTGATATAGATCAAGATAGTTTAACCTACTATGTATCCGCAAATGGGAAGAAAGGAACTGTGACTATTATTGATTCAAAAACTGGTGCATATAAATACATTGCTCGTGAAGGTGCAGTTGGTGATGATACGTTTACTTTTTATGTTAGTGATGGTCAATCCAATTCAAATATAGCAAGTGTCAATGTGACAATTCTACAGGTAACGAAGCCATCAATCCAACTAATTTCTGAAATAAACGAAATCACAAATAGCTCACGCATACCAGTTACAGTTTTATTTAGTAAACCAGTTACCGGTTTTATGAAGAGTGATATTAATTCAAATATAAATATAGAAAATTTCGCTTCAATTTCAAATACTGAATTCTCCCTTGAACTTGTTGTTCCTGCTTCCTCATCTATGATGACAGTAACTATGAAAATCCCTGCTGATGTCGCACGTGATGAAGAAGATAGAGGTAATATTGAATCTGAGACATTCATGCGTAGATATGATGCCACTAAACCTGCATTTGTGTTTGAATCTTCAGTGTCTAACTACACAAACAACCCCAAAATACCACTAAAAGTCATTTTTGATGAGATGATTAATGATTTTGACTCCTCTGATCTTAATATTCAAAATGGTACAATGAGTGCTTTTCATAAAATATCAAACGTTGAATATCAATTTAACATTACTGCAAGTGAAGATGGTTCAGTCGTCGTTGAAATTCCAGCTGATGCTGTAATTGATTTAGCTGGAAATAAAAACGATTCGACAGATGCATTTATTAGACATTATGATTCAAATAATCCTTCAGCACAAATATTGTCTTCAACGAATATTGTATCAGATCAAGTTCTAATACCAGTGACCATTATTTTTAATGAACTGGTCTCAGGCTTTGATATTAATGACATTTTGCTTACAAATTGTATACTTGGTGATGATAACCAAGGATTTAATGATGATTACAACGATACTTTTTTAATTAATGTTATTCCTACGAATAATGGTACTTTAAGCATTAAGGTTCCTGTTGATGTATGTGAAGACAAAGCTGAAAACAAAAACCTGGAATCAAATTGCCTTAAACGTATTTATGACCCTGTAGTAATGAATAATATAACTGGTTATATTGTCGATCAAGACAACAGTCCAATTGATGGTGTCGAAGTTCTTTCCAACATTTTATCAGTTTCTGTTTCGACGGATATTAATGGTCGTTTTGAATGTCCTATTCCAATAACAGGGAGATCATATGTCTTTTCTTTTGTTAAACAAGGATACGTTTCAAATTCTTTAAGAATTTCAAATCAGAATTCAGTTGATGAAAACATTGTTATGTTTTCAGAGTCATCTGAGTCATTTGATACGATAACAGGCACTTGTACTTCATTTTCCGAACCCCCGCTAAGTGATGTTTATGTTTGTTTAATGAATCAAGGATATAATACTTGTACATACACTGATGACTCAGGATATTTCTCATTAGCTGTTGATAGAAGAGCTAAACCATATCATTTCTTAGCAACTAAATATGGATATGCGAACACTGAATTTGATTATGATGCACAAAAAGAGACATATTTAATACAATTGCCTAAAGAGCCTGAAATCACAATCACAATGCCAAAAACAACTGAAGAGCATAATTTAGCAAGGAATATAGATTCAGTATCTATAAGCATATCAGCAAATCCAGAGTTCAATAATTCTGAAAAAGAAATACAAGTAGATAGCTCCAAATACAGTCTAACTTATTCAAATGGTAAATATATCCTCAATCATGACAAATATGAAAGTATTAATTTTTCTATTAAAGTTGACACAACTGAAGATAGAGATATATCAAATGGATTTTATTCATCACGTGATATAGAGTTTAGTTCACTTCCATATACTTCAAATCTAACAATAACCTCAGAAACCTCATTACCAGTGAATATTGGACAGATCATCAGATTAACGAGTAAGGAGGCATCATCAAAAGTAGTTCTTCAAATTCCAACCGATGGTTTTCAAGGTGATTCTATTCCAGAAAAATTGAATATTCAAATGAAAGAAATTGAAAATCATTCTCTTGATACATTCTTTGGAAAACTCGTTGAAATTGATATTTACAATGAATTTGGTATACCAATAGCTAAAAAAAGCAATGTAAAACAAAATCCATTAAAAAAATTATTTGTCACATTGGAATATGCAGATCCGATTACTGAAGCGGATATTGAAAGCGGTAAATATATAGTTAAATATTCAAACACTTTATCTGATTTGATTTCGAATACTAGCCAAGTCAATTCTGTATCAACCGAACAAATAGTTAATATTGACCCAGCTATAAAAACTTTGACATTTCAAACAGATCATTTAAGTGCTTTTGGACTTACTAAAGCACCTGCGGGTAACAACAATAAAAGTACAGGTGGTGGCGATGGAGGAGGTGGTTGCTTTTGTTCATCAATAATTTTTGCATTAAGTACATTTGACATAAATATTGTACTATGTTTTATTTTATTGCTGTTTATATTTTTGTGCATTAACTATAAACCTGAATCCGTGGCATAGAACTTGCCCTGTACTGAAATCATTAGGTATTTTGAATTCTAAGCATCAATTCTAAAATTTGCCCGAAGGGCACTATGTTCATGTATCGGAAAAACAAAAATTTATAAAAAGAACCTTATAAATATAAAAATAGACTTGAAAGTTAGGCTAATCTAAAACTTGCCCGAAGGGCATTATGTTCTCAATTTATCTGGGCGTATCATAATGCTATAAAAATTGTTCGCCTTATTAGTTTTTAATGTTAAAGTCACAGGAGTATTAATAATGGATAATAAATTTAAACATCATTTATTTTCAAAATATCTTTTTTTAGTCATATTCTTCAACTTTTTATTATCAAACCCTTTAATTGCTTTCATAGATACTTCATTTACTAACCCTAAAACTAATATGCCTTCTAACAAAAGAAGTTTTAATCCTTCTACTCACTGCGGCATTGACTGGGCAAGTGGATTTCATACACCAATTATGTCAACCAATTATGGAAAAAAAATAGTAAGTGATCATTCACTCTTAGATCCAGCTACGTCAAGTTGTGATTCTTCTGCCACAAATCGTGTAATAATAAGACATTTATTAACAAATGGCACATATAAATATTCAAGATATATACATTTAGCTAATGAAGAAGAAATTTTATATAATATGACTTATATAGGGCGTGGTCAAAATATTGGTAAAGAAGGAAGAACAGGTTGTACTGGCACTATTAATCCAAATCCATCAGCAACAAATGCAGGTGTCCACTTGCATTATGAAATCAATGATAGAACAGGTATTACATATGGTGCGACGACAAAAAATATGTGCGAAGGTGCAATAAATCCTAATGGTTATTATATCCCCTCCTCATATGATGTTTTAATTCCTTTCCTATCTTTATTTGATACGCCCTCAAATTCAAGTTATAGTGTATTTGGCATAGCAGGAGAAAATTTATATGGATTTTTAGATATAGAAGGCAGTTACAAGGAAGCAGGTATTATTGCAAGAAAAAGTTTTAATCGATTAGATTCAGAACAAGGATCCAAAAGCGCTTCTCCAAAATATGTATTACAAATGAAATCCACAACACAAGTTGCTATGAATGGTTTATCTGGTTCTACAGATGAATACAAATATGGAGATTATTTGTTTGTTGGATATTTAAAGGATGGCAATGAATATAGGTATTCCTATCCTGTTAAACTTACAATCCTCCCTAATGATAAATGTATAATAGTTGATAATGATCAGGTAAATACCGATGGATATGAATATTCACAAAATTTGAAGTCGAGTGATACAAATAAAGTTCCTGGGTATTTTTTAAGCGCACAACTTATTAAAGGAAAAAGTGAGGCAACAGCTCATTGGAAACCCAACATTGAAGGCAAATATTCAATTTATGTCCATGTGCCAAAAGGGGCTACCGCTTCTAGTGTGGTTTATAAAATAAAACCAAAAGGTTTAGATTCCGTAAAATCTAAACCTGTTAACCAGATGGTTAACCAGGACTCATGGCAACAGATTATAGGGGAAAATGGAGAAACAGAATTTAGTTTTACAAATAATGGTTATATTTCTTTATATGCTGGTAATGATTCAAGCACAGGTTGGATTGCTCTAGATGCCTTTAAGTTTGTAAATGTTAAAACCTGGCATGGTAATGCATCCATCATAAGTTATCATGCAAAAGATATCGAAAACGTTGATAATGATGATGAATTAATGGGGCTAAAATATGACAAGACAAAAGTTCATATTTCTTCTCAAAATGATGACATACCAGTTGTTTTTTTTCAATGGCAAATGGATTTATCTGGATGTAACCAATTATTAATTGATGCTCCTGAATTACCATACAATGAAAAAGAGGTTGATATTACAGTTGGTTACTGGTCTAGTAGATCAGAAGACAGAACTTTTACAAATGTACGTTTACCTTTTATAATCGGATATCAAAATTTAGATTTGCTTTTTAGTGATGATAGTGAGAATTGGTATGTAATAAAAGTAGCATTTCATCATAAACTAACAAACAATTCTATTGTAGAGGCAAGTTGTACCTCAAAAGAACCTCAAATGTTAATAAAACCAAAAAAAAATATTGACACTTGCTTACTAAAAGGTGGCTATAAATGGAATGGAAATGGATCTATTGTTAGTAAAAATTTTCAAGAATTAAAAGCTTTTAATTGTTATGGATGTTTTTATGATAAAACAAACATTTACCCTTCATCAGAAAAACCTGCTGTTTTTTTTCAATGGCAAGTTGGGCAAGAATGTGATTCATTAAACATATATAGTTCTAAAATCCCTGACAATGAAAATAATGTTAATATAACAATTGGGCATTGGAATACCAGAGATTATGATTATACCTATAAAAATACACAACTCCCATTTACAATTTCAAAGGATAATAGTGAATTTACATTTGAAGACTCTGATTGGTACGTCATTAAAATGGAATATCAAAATCCTGTTTCAATCCCCGCAACTATATTGTTAGAATGTGGAAACAAAAAGAAACGATCTTCAAATACTTTTCTTTCACCACCCAAAGTTGAATCTAAATCAAGATCTTCAAAATCAAGTGGGAATGCGGTATTAGTAATATCTAATATTGTTCTATCTCCTAAAAAAATTTATCAGAATAATATCGTTGAGATAATTTTTAATATTAAAAATGTTACACCACCCCGAAATGATATTACGTTGGATATAGAATATGTCTATAATAACAAATCTTATTTAATAGTTAATGATCTTGAATATACTACTGGTAAATATGAATGGAGACCAAGCATAAAAGGTGAGAATATTTATTTACGAGTTAAAGCAACAGATAGTAATGGAAATGTTAGTGATTATTTTCAAAGTAACAAATTTAATATTGAAGAATATGTTCAGAATAAAAGTGAAAATCCATCCAAGGTGTATTTATACGGATTAGGAGAAAAAACGAATAAAAATGAGGTCGAAATTTCATGGAGGAAAATAGTTGATTCAAATAATGAACATAATGCAGACAAGTATGAAATTGAATATTCAAATGATCAAAATTTTGAGAAAAATCTTAAATCGTTTACTGTCAATAAAGAACCTACGACAACTAATTCTTATGAGCTATTTCGTCATTTAATTAGAGACTTAAATGATGATACAAAGTATTATTTTCGTGTAAGAGGTGTTAATAATATTGGGTTTGGTAGTTGGAGCAATCTCGAATCAATAAGTATTGATATTCAGAATATGCCAACATTCACGTCATTTCATGAACCAGGCAATAATGCTACAAATGTTTCTAAAACCCCTATTTTAAAATGGAGAGCAAGTGATCCAGATTATGATCCTTTGGACTATTATGTTACTATAAGTACATCTAAAGATGATTTAGAAAAAAGATCAATTAGGGGATTTGGTCATTCAAAATATTATGGAATAGATCAATGTAATATTGCAGAAGAATATAAACCTCTTAAACCAAATACAAAATATTATTGGCAAATATGGGTAAAAGAAAAAGGTCGCTATAAAGATTATTATGATGGTTCATATATTAAATCAGACATTTGTGAATTTACAACAGTTGCAGAAGGTTCAGATTTAAGAATTGTTGATGCTACACTTGCAAGTGAATTATTACCAGATTCAGATGTATTTTTTAAAGTAACTGTGAAAAATAGTGGAAATGAAATTGCAAAAGAAAGAATAATTAAGGCTGATTATTTTAATGGAAATAAGTACACGCCATTTTGGTTTTGTTCTGGTTATATGAATAAAGACCTGAATCCTAGTGAAACTGAGGTAGTAGAAATCAAACTGACTTTTCTTGATTATGTTTTTAAACTTTCAGAAGATCTTATATATGACAACGTGCTAATAGCTGGTGATAGTAAAATTAAATTTTATTTTAAAAATGAAGATGAACAAGATGTTGATTCGTCAAATAATTCATTTGAGATACCAGTGAATTATAAAGATAAAGGTAAACCTATAATTGAATATTTCAATCTATCTGAATATGGCAGTATGTACTATAGTAGCGATGACTATTTTTGGGCAAGAATGGGTCATAAACTACATATTACAGTCAAAGCTTATGATGATATTTTAATTACAAGTGCAACCTTAGAATATGATTTAGAAGGAAAAAACGAATGGCAAATCTTATTTCAAGTAAAAAATAATAATGACGAAATGTTAAACTTTAATTGTAGTACCGATCCAAATATAACTTGTACATCCGATCATTATGACTGGCCCATTCCGACAGATATTAAACCCACTGATAATGCGAGAATACGAGTTATTATTAATGATAGTTCTGGACTCAATACACAATTTACATCAAATCCTTTTTCTATTGTTTCATCAAATATCGATATTTCAATTGAAACAGAAAATTCTCCTTTTAAAGTTGGCCAAGATCTTCAATATAGAATTAATAATAATTCCATTAATAAAGTTAAATACTTTGATGTGTTCTTACAGCCAATTGGCCGCTTGTTACTTCAAAATTATAATGAAGAAGGGCTATCATTCGAATCTATATATAAATGGCCAATACCTGTTTTGAATAACTATGCCTCAAATGTATGTTATCTTGAAATGCAAGTTAAAGATATTTATGGTAATGAAAAAAGAATATATTCTGAAAGATTTTCTATTAACCCAGATACTGAATTACCACTTCCTTTTAAAGAGTCGAAAACGATTTACGATAATGCCTATCAAATTCCTGCAAATTCATATTCAAGCGGTCAGAATCAAAATGTAAAATTTATTAAAATTGATAACTCAAATCTTGTTCATTGTGTTATTCAACATTTATATGGCTTTATTGAAAATACGAATTCTGGTTTAATGAATGATAAGATAACTTACTCAAATAAGTGGTTATATATTATTTATGACCCTTCAACAGGTGATATATCATCTCCTATTAATATTTGCTCAAAAGATTTTGATGTTGTTGACTTTGAGTTATATAAAAATGTTGCATATGTAGTCTTGCAAAATAATAACTATAAAACACAGTATTATTATTCATATAGTAGTGGTTCAAGTTTTGTTCAGCCAATCAGTTTAATTAATGTCAATGTTCCAAAGATCACTCAGGTTATTAAGAATAGTGAATATAATGATGACCAAGATTACCTTTCAAATCCCAATATTAATATTTTTCTGAATAAATATATCTGGGTTTTAGATTTTTTTACAAATAAAATAAAGCGTTATTCATTCAGTAATGGTCAAATTGGAGATATAGATGAATTTGTCATTCAAAATAATGCGGGAAGTGTTTCAAGTTATCATGTAAAACCTGTAACTGATGGAAATAATATTTATTTTCTTGATATGAATCATTCAAAGCTTGTTAAGCTGGATACTATTAACAAGGTTGCAGATGCATATTCTTTACCTGACTTTAACGTATCTAATGATGACGAATATAATAAAATTTCAATGGTTGCAAAAAACCAACGGGTTTTTATCTTTGCAGATGGAAGAGTATTTACACTGGAGTCAGGATCAATCGTTGAAAAAGGTAAAATATCATATACTTTTAATAATAAAATTATTGATTATAGGGATCATTGGGAAGACGTTTTTTTTACAAAAACTGTAATAAACAATAATGAAATTTCGTTAATTATAAATTTGACTAGCACTGCTTTCTATCTTGAACCAGTCGGAACAATGGTTGAAATACTGATTTTTAATCCAAACAATTATAATTTTTCTAAAAAAATCGTTAGTGTACAAAAAAGTTTATTAAATTCAAGCATTCAAGAACTAAAAGGTTCAGGTTTGAGATCAAAAAATTGTGATTTAATCAATATTGGAAATAATAAAGTTTTAGCTGCTTTTGCCTCTGATATGTCCACATCCCATGAATTACATCTATATTTTTGTTACTTAAACATGCTAGATCTTGAAACTGGTGAAGTCAACTATATTGGTCGACTCCCTATCCTTACAGATAAAGAGGTGTCTCTATACAATGATCAAGGAAAAATCTATGCCATTGGTGAAAATTGCGTTAATGATACAAGTGAATGTTATCAAATAAATATTGAAAATATTAATTCACGAGCAGAAGAAGTATCTTATCTCAATTTAGTTGAATATGCCAATAAATTTTATGTAACATGGAGGGGAAATTTGTTTGATGGAACCTGGGATAATGGAAACAACAAAATAAATTCATATAATTTCAGAAAAAACAAATTTATTCAATTTGGAACATCCATTGAAAATGTTAATGTTTTTTGGGATAACTATATAAATTCAAGGGCTATTGTCGTTTCAAATGATTATATTGTTTTTCCTCAAAAAGCATCAATATATTCATTGCATCCAGATTTTACGATTAATAATATTTTTTACGATGAAAATAATAATACATCTCAAGATTGCAACATATTAATGTATGGGAAAAAATTTGCAGGAATTTTTAGCTTCTTTAAAGGAAGTGATAGTTCAGAAATAAAACTCATTGAGACAGATTTAAACTCAATAGCTTTTGATTGCGATTCATCAAATAATACTATTGCTGAATATGATGATTCAATTCTCGTTGTCGGGTATAATTCAAAATATCATGCTGTGACTAAATATGACCTTGCTACAGGAGAACTATCGACAATTAATCAAATTGCACGTACCGAATCCAGCCAGTTAATTAATAAAGTAGATATTAATAGCAACAAATATGTTGCAATAGGCTGGGCTAACTATGTTGCTGTTGGTGATATGTCAGGTGATTTTATCGCACCAAACATTTCGATTCTAAACGAAGGTAGCGATATAATCAGCAACTCTTCTATAGACTTACTCTGGGAGGCTGATGATAATAATGATGAACTTATCAAATATGAAGTTTATAAAACTGTTAACAATGAAACTGAAGTTTTGCTAACTACAATTACTGACATCAGCATTAAGAATTACAAATACACATTTGAAGAAAAAAATGGAGATAAAGTATCATTTAAAATTGTTGCTTACGATTTAAGTAATAATAAAGCAAATTCAACAGTTACTTATAACATTGAAGACCCTGTTATATTTACAAACTTTTATTCAAATAAGAAAGAAATAAATGTTGGAGAAAAAATAATTTTTTCATGGGAAGCAACTGGTGTTCAACAAAATACAGTTTATACATTATTATATCAAACAAATGGTGAGTCAAGCTGGATAGAACATTGTAAAATTGTCAATTTCATGCAGAAAGCTTTTAGTTTTGAAAAATTATTTGGTGAATACTTGTTTAAAATAGTTTCTGGAGATGCTGAGATTGTTTTATCTCATACAATAAAAATACACACAGATCAGCCTGAATTCAACCATAGCAGTTTTGAACCTAAGTCTGCTGTTTATGATGTTATTAATAAAATAGTTAATTTTTCATGGGGGATTGTTGGCGAATATGATGATATTGAATTCAATTTATTCATCAAAACAAATGAAGATCAGCAGTATCAGCTAATTCATTCTACCCCAAATATGGAATTCAAATACACTTTTCCACCTCAATCTTCCTTTTTTGATTGGAAAATTGAGACGAGCTATAATGGAAAAAGATACATATCTCAATCATATCATGTATCATTTATGTCGATTGATTCGACAGAAATAAATTTAAATCAGAGTTATAATGGAGAGAACAAGCCTTTAATAGAAATTTCATTTTCAAATGTAGAAAATTTTAGAAACTATGCAATTTTTCGACGTGATAGCATTGGAAAAACAGAAAATATTGCAGTTTTAGAAGAAAATACAAATTCATTTTTGGATACAGAAATCGTGTATGGAGAATCATATGATTATGCTGTTGTACCAATTATTAATGAAAATATTGGTCAAATTCAAGACTTTAAATCTATTGAAGTAAATATTAAACCTGTAAAAAAAATTGATATAGAAAATCAAAACCCTGTCAATATTATAACAAACCAAATCACAGTTTACTACAAACCAGATCCAGATGATTGTTATGATAATTATGAAATATTAATTGGAAAATCTATTGATGCATTACAACAATATGAAATTACAACTAAAAGGAGTATTTTAATTGAAAATTTAGAATACGATTCTATCTATTTTGTTCAAATATATCCACTGGACAATCAAAATGAAAGATTGCTCCAGACGCCAGCCCAATTAATTGTTACAACAGGGCCAGAAGTATATACACTAGTACCATCCTTTTCTGAAAATGGTAAGATTATTCCTTCAAATCCAATTGATGTTGAATTTGGTGAAAATGTAACTTTTGTAATTATACCAGAAGTTGATTATGCTATTGAAGATGTTAAAGTTAACAATGAATCTGTTGGTAAAATAGAAAGTTATACTTTTAAATACATTTCTTCAAATCAATCTATATCAGCTTTATTTAATAGAAATATTGTAAAACAAAGTATTCCATTACATAAAGGTTGGAACTTAATTAGTTTTAATGTGAATAAATGTTTTTACATTGGAGAACAACCTGTTGTCCCAATGATTGCTGGAATCGAATATCAACAAGTTGAAAGTATTAATTACATATTATCCTCATTGAATAATCAATATTCTTATGTTGAAGGGTTTGATGTAACAGGTGCAAAATCCTACAACAAAACGATATTTAGTGATATGAAATATATGGCAGCAGGTTATGGTTACTGGATAAAACTTGATGTTGAGGGCCCTCTATATTTAGAAATTGAAGGCCCCCCAATATCTGAGATAGCATCAATTGAATTACATCCAGGTTGGAACTTAGTAGGCTATTTAGGGAATACAGCTAAATATGTTACCAGAAAACCAACTGTTTTATTTCCCGAATCAACCGAATTCCAACTGGTAAATCATATTAATGATATATTTAATTCAATTACAGGAAAATATTCATATATTGAAAGTTTTGATTCCACTGGAGGTAAATCATATAATCTTACACCATTTAGTGATTTATATTATGTAGGCCCTGGTTATGGTTTTTGGATAAAAATTGACTCTCAAGAAAATGTCCAATTAATTTGGGAATAAAATTATATTGCCTGAACAAAAGAATTGATTTGCAAATAGTCTTAGTATCTAAGTTCTAATTTTCAGCACATTTTTGGCAGAAAATAATTTTTATTTAAATTTCAGGCAGTAAACCTTTTTTGGTTCTGGCTTGTCCAGGTTAGGAAATCTCTGAAAATAACTTCCCCATTTATTGATATTGTTCGTTTTGAGGTAATTGTACTGTAGAGACGTAGCATGCTACGTCTCTACACGACCTAATTTTGTTGTACGATCAAAAAAATAAGTATATTATTTTATTATTCGAGTATTCCTTACTACATAATTACTCACTTAATTTCAATATGTAAAAAATTAAAGGAGTTCTTATGCTAATAAGAATTGAAATAAATCAAATTGTAAAATATTCATTTGTTATGTTGGTGTTTTCATTCTCATCTAATGCACAGGCATTTATACATTTCACTGAAGATGTTTATAAATCAAATTCTCGATGCGCCTATGCTGGAAGAATTTTGGGTATAGAAGCAGTTGACAATTCCGATGAGATAGGTGTGTATGTCAATGATGGAAATGGAGGGAAAATACTAATTGGTGCAGCAGTGATGGGGGCGACAGTTCCAGGGATGTATTACACAAATATTTATGGTAATGATTCGACAACTGAAATAAAAGACGGGGCTTTTGATAATGAAATTCTTATTTTTATCTTTTGGGATAATAGTGAAAATAGAGAGTATACAATTGAAAGTTCAAATATGTCATTTGAATCACAAAAAAACCTTACTCAGCCATCTATCCCGCCAACGTTTTCAAAACAAACAACCTACGGATTATTAAATCTAAAAGTAGAAAAAAACAATCATCCGCCAATTGATGATAATGAAACTTTATACCAGATGATAAATCTGCTCTTGAATATGTTAAAGTAAAGAATGTACATAGGAAAAACATGTATCATACTCATCAAACAGAGTACTTGAGTTACTTCATAAGACATCGAACTAAGTGTGTGGTGACAGGCTGAGCAATCACCTAGCCGGTAATAGTGTGGAAATTATTCTAAGTTCAAAGTTATATTTACACCAGTACTTACAGCATAACAATAAGTGTAAATTTATAATAACAAAGCAATCAAGTGGAATAAATCCGCTTATTTAGAATTCCGGGGACATTAGAATTCCGGGGTCACCTTACTTAATTATTTCAATCTCAAATTTCATTGAGTTTGTGACCTTCGATTGACAGACATCGCATTAAACAAATTTAACATAACCAACCGGTTCAGCGGATTCGCTGACGCTCACCGCTGACCTTGTCGTTAT